>Ga0154547_114_pt1 | contig 21547 bp, 10 predicted proteins | sample RifGroF2_FD_105690 | JGI IMG/M metagenome (GOLD analysis project Ga0154547, IMG submission 105690) | Bacteroidetes bacterium GWF2_38_335 | reverse complement strand
ATAAAATAATCTCTCTAAACCCATTTCATGAAGAAAAAACATGGCAAAGAAAAGTTTTTTCTTAAATTTGAATGGTTATTAGACAAACTGACGTTAGCAAACATTGCCCAAAATAGTAATAGACGATGAAAACATTAATTGGAATTTGTTTTTTTCTTGGAATATTAATTTCCATTTTTGCACAAGAACAAGAATCCAAACCAAAGATATGGTATTGGGAAATTGTATATTTTAAAACTGACAGCATCATTTTTACTTCAAAAGATATTCATAATAAGTATTTTAGAACTAATTATGAACATAAAGACTACATCAATTTGACTCCCTTATTTAAACATAAAAATAAATGGGTTTTTAATTATAATTCTACTTTGGCTACTTCTTTTAATGAAAATCACTTTGATTGGTGGAGTAAAAGTTTTGGAACAGAATTTAAGGAAGATTCTCTTTATAATTCATACTATTATGTGTTTATACGTTCGCTAGGAAATTATATAAGGACAAAAGATACTATAACCTTTAATGGGGAACTTCCTATAAAATTCAGTTTCCAAATTGCACGTAAATGTAATAAATTAAAGATGTTAAATTAGAAAAACGTTTGCTAACAGCACCTGCCAAAAAGCAGGGGTTCCTTGTTTCGGCAGACGGAAAAGTGTATATTTGAAATGCGGTTTTTCAAATTAGGTTCAGTGGTAGATAATCCCTGCCTTTTGGTAGCTGCAAAACGATATCAACAAGGCGATAAAACAAATACAACATGACAACAACTATAATAATTATCATTTGCTTAATATTTTTGACAGCGTATTTTTTTGACTTGACTTCTTCAAGGACAAGAATTCCATCTGTTATTCTTCTTTTACTTTTTGGTTGGGGGATAAAACAACTTTTTGTTTTTTTGAAAATTGAAATCCCTAGTCTGACAACAGTATTGCCAGTTCTTGGAACTATTGGGTTAATACTAATTGTGCTTGAAGGTTCTTTGGAATTGGAATTAAACAAAAAAAAGTTGCCAATTATTGGGAAATCTATAATTGTTTCTTTACTTCCGATGCTTATTTTAAGCTTTATTATTGCTTTCTTGTTTCAATATGTCGGACAATTTTCATTCAAAGACAGTCTGATTAATGCAATTCCATTTTGTATAATCAGTAGTGCGATTGCTATACCAAGTGTAAAGAATTTGCCCAAATCAAATAGTGAATTTATTATTTACGAAAGTAGTTTGTCTGATATTTTTGGTATAATAATATTCAATTTTATCGCCCTCAACGAAACAATTAATACTCATTCTTTTATTAATTTTACTATACAAATATTAATAATTGTTATTGTTTCTTTTATTGCTACAATTGGTCTTTCTATCTTGTTAAGCAAAAGTAAACATCACATTAAATTTGTACCAATTATTCTATTTGTCATTTTAATTTATGCAACTTCAAAAGTTTATCATCTGCCAGGTTTAGTGTTCGTTTTACTTTTTGGACTTTTTATTGGCAACATTGATGAGTTTAAACAATTCAAATGGTTAAAGATTTTTGATACGGAAAATTTAAATACAGAAGTTCAAAAATTTAAAAACATAGTCATTGAAGCAACTTTTCTAATAAGGACATTGTTTTTCGTTCTGTTTGGTTATCTTATTGAAACTGCAGAAATCTTAAACACAGAAACACTTGTGTGGTCAATCGGAATTGTAGCAGGAATATTTATTGTGCGTTTTATTTTTCTAAAATTCACAAAACTTCCAGTAACCCCTTTGCTGTATATTGCACCAAGAGGTCTAATTACTATTTTGCTCTTTTTGGCTATCGCCCCATCACAAAGCATTTCATTTGTCAATAAATCACTTATTATTCAAGTAATTATTATTACTTCATTGGTGATGATGATAGGAATTATGCAAACAAAAGAAATCAAAGACAGGAAGACATTATGAGGGCATTGAAAAAAATATCAAACAAATGAAAAATAACATGAATTCAAAACAAGAGGTTTTTTATAGACCAAGAAACTACAACACTATTAGTTTGTGGAAAAATGTGACAAAAGACCAATGGAATGATGCCGATTGGCAGTTGAAAAATTCAATACGAAGCGTTGACCAGTTAAAAAAAGTCATAAAGCTTAATGCCTTTCAGGTAAGCGAAATCGAAAGAACTTTAATTGCATTAAAGACCGAAGGAAAAGAAGCTTTACGTATAACCCCTTATTACGCTTCACTTATGCAAGAAGACCCTTTCCATCCTGTGATGTTAACAGGTGAGAAGTCAAAAAAACGAATTGATCCAATCTTCTGGCAAAGCGTTCCTAACCCTGCAAATTTATTATTTCCAGACACTGGGCTTGAAGGCGCCATGAACGAAAGTTCACGAAGCTATGGAGCCGTTTATCAACGGTATCCAAACAGAGTTGCTCTTTTTGTCGCTGAAAATACAAGCTGTGCTTCATATTGTGTTCACTGCCAAAGAGCAAAGTCATTAGATTGTTCTGCTGATGTAAACAGCACTGAAATAAATAAGGGATTGTTTTATATCGGATACAATAAAAACATTAATGAAGTTCTTGTTACAGGAGGCGATGCATTAATGATTAGCAGAACTCGTTTGCAATATGTGTTGGAAGAATTAAGCAGAATACCCCATCTTCGGGCAATAAGACTTGCAACCAGAGTGCCCGTAGTAATGCCAATGGGAATTACCGATGATCTGTTGGAATTAATCAATATTTCAGCAAACAAATACAATAAAGGGGTTGATAAATATGTATATTTTATGACACATATTAATCACTATCAAGAAATAACGGAAGACTTGGAAAACGCTGTAAAAAAAATCCGTAAAAATGGATTTACGATCAGAAATCAAACTGTTTTACTAAATCATGTAAATGACTACTATAAAACTTTAGCAGAAACTTTTAGAAGAATGTTTTGGATTGGGATCCATCCATATTATTTATTGCAGTGTCATAAAGAGAAAGGTATTGTTCATTTTATTACACCTATCCAAATCGGGAAAATATATATGAAGCATTTACAAGGATGGATCTCAGGTGTAACAGTACCAAGGTATGCAGCAAATATTGAAGGCGGTGGCGGAAAAGTTCTTTTAATGCCATCAGGACATGATACTATGAATGTCGAAACAAGTATTGATAATAAAATTTCTGAAAGTTATGCAACAATAGATACATGGGACAGTAAAACTATGTTTAGATATGAAGCTCTTGGCAGAACAACACGAGAAGAATTTGAAGATGGAGTTAAAATTATGGATGAATTTATCGGAAGAAAGGGTGCGTTTCTTCCAAAACTCATAATTGTTGACAGCAAAGGTAAACATATCGAAACTACCAATAGAACGAAATTGCCGAAGATCGAAAAAATGAAAAAATCTGAACTTCTAGGATATGATTTATTTGACAAAAATATGCCATTGACTAATCCGACAGATATTGCGGATGAATTAGAAAAACAATTTGAGAAATCAAAATATTGCAGAAATAATTAAAAAAATGTAGAAGAAAACGCCCAGTTGGTAACATGCGGTATATTTTATTGCCGAGATAGTGCGGGTTTCAGCGTTCCTGCATCTAATAAACTTTCGAGTATATTGCCAGGAAAGTGTTTCGAAATCGGCAACAAAACATACCGCCAAACCATAGTGGCAAGCAAAAATGACTAATGCTGATATAAAATATTCAATTGAAAAAGGTACAGTAAAAACTTAGTTTTTGGGACAAATTGTGGACAAAAGTTCTGTAACTTCAATGGGGCGGAATAACCGTAATGTAAATAAATTAATAAAAGAAATAAAAAAAATAAAAAAAATAAAAAAAATAAAAAAAGCCAGCCACTAAATTCTTTCTGAAATCTTTGTTTTTATAAAAAATCATTATCTTTATAAAATAATTTTGTTAATTTAACCAAACCATATAGTTGATTAATTTTAAATTACCGTAAACCGGCGCAATACAATGTTTGACCAGCAAAACATAATACTCAGTTGGCAAAATATATTGATTCTGCTATGCAATATACAATTTAGTTATTGCAATATAAAAGTCAATAAACACAACATAATTATTAATCAACGCAATATGCTATTGAGGCAATGCAATGAACTGTTTAACTTGCGCAATATTCTGATAAATCCAAGCAATATTTATAAAAATCCAATCCAAAAATTAATCCCATGCTACAGTTTTATTTCTTAAGAATGTGCCGCATCAGGGCAATACAAAGACCTTATACCTTTTTGAGAAAAAATGGCTTTTCTCATTATGTGGCGCATAAAATTATTAACCATAAATATAAAGAACTGAAAATTACCGATCTGTACAAACTTTGCAGTCTGCTCGACTGCACAACCGACGACCTCTTCAATTACGTCCCCTGCGGCAAGGAATTCCCCGGCCATTCCCTGTATAAACTTATTAAAAATGACGAGCCCCTCGACCTCTATAATGAATTCAAAACTCTTCCCCAGGATGAAATTGAAAAAATAAAACAAATGGTCAGGAAAATTAATGACGACCGTAGAAAACAGATGGAGTAACAACAATCACACTTGAACAATAAAGCCCCTCAAATGAGTAGCTTCGTGTGCCTTGGCGTCCGCTAGCCAGCGGACGAACCATCGACTTTAGATCCGCAAGATGTCCGAAGTTCAATAATAAAACATTTTTTTGGTTACAGGACAGGGTATCTACTCCTTACCATATTCCAGGCATATTCTCTGCCATTTGCAGATTTAAGTTCTTTTTCCCTTTTCATTGCCTCTTTTTTTGAATAGAACTCTTCGTGGTATACCATAACCCATGGTCTGAATTTTTTTGTCCATCCTTTATTATCTGGATGGTTGTGAGAATCTAACCTTTGATTGAGGTTGGAAGTATACCCGATATAAATTTTATCAAAAACAGGTGAGTATAAAATATATGTAAAATATTTTTCCATAGATATAAAAAAAGGAAGATAAACTTCCTTTTGTGAGCCTTGGCGGATTCGAACCGTCGACCCCTACCCTGTCAAGGTAATGCTCTAAACCAACTGAGCTAAAGGCTCATTATAAAATGATAAAAAAAATTAAGAACCGTCGACCTCTACCCTGTCATCCGCTGGCTAGCGGACTAAACCAACTGAGCTAAAGGCTCATTTTTTTAACCAACTGTCCCGATTGCTATCGGGATAAAGGCACAAAATTATTTCGCAAATATAATTCTTTACTTTTAATCAAATCAACTAATTTTGCAGAAATTTAATTATGAGCTTTAAATTAACATCAGAATATACTCCCACCGGAGATCAACCCGAAGCAATTAAACAACTTGTCGGGGGACTGAACTCCGGTGACAGATACCAGACTTTGCTCGGGGTTACCGGCTCCGGGAAAACTTTTACCATTGCCAATGTAATTGCCCAGGTTAACCGACCTACCTTGGTTTTGAGTCATAATAAAACTCTTGCTGCCCAGCTTTACAGCGAGTTTAAACAGTTTTTTCCTGATAATGCTGTCGAATATTTTGTCTCCTATTACGATTATTACCAGCCCGAAGCGTATCTTCCTGTTACCGACACGTATATCGAAAAGGACTTGTCCATTAACGATGAAATAGAAAAACTCAGACTAAGTGCAACCTCCTCTTTACTTTCTGGCCGCAAAGATGTTATAGTGGTTTCTTCCGTTTCCTGCCTGTATGGTATCGGAAACCCCGAGGATTTCCACTCAAATACCATTACCGTCACAAAAAACCAATTGCTTTCCCGTAACAAATTCCTCCACATGCTTGTGGATAGTCTGTATTCAAGAACAGAAATGGATTTGACCCGCGGAACTTTCAGGGTTAAAGGTGATACAGTGGACATCTTTCTTGCCTATGGCGATTACGCTTACCGGATTACTTTTTTTGGTGATGAGATTGAGGAAATGACCTCCTTTGATCCCGTTAGCGGCTCAAAACTCCATGATATGGAACAGGCAGTTATTTATCCTGCCAATATTTTTGTAACCACCCAATTCAGAATCAATCAGGCAATCAGGCAAATTCAGGATGACCTGGTGAAACAGTTCGAATATTTTAAAACAATAGGCAAACATCTTGAGGCAAAAAGACTCAAAGACCGCGTTGAATTTGATCTGGAAATGATTAAAGAACTGGGCCATTGTTCCGGAATTGAAAATTATTCAAGATACTTTGACGGCAGAAGTCCGGGCACCCGTCCATTCTGCCTTCTGGATTATTTCCCCGATGACTTTTTAACCGTCATTGACGAAAGCCATGTAACCATTCCGCAAATCCATGCCATGTACGGAGGCGACCGATCAAGAAAGGAAACCCTCGTTGATTATGGTTTCCGCCTGCCCGCTGCAATCGATAACAGACCTCTTAAGTTTGAGGAATATGAAAATATCACAAAGCAAACCATTTTTGTCAGCGCCACTCCGGCAAACTATGAACTTGAAAAATGCGGTGGGGTAGTGGTCGATCAGGTAATCAGGCCAACCGGATTGCTTGACCCAATTATTGAAGTCAGGCCCAGCCTGAATCAAATCGACGATCTGGTTGCTGAAATTGCCGAGAGAACTTCCTCCGATGAACGAACCCTCGTGACAACCCTTACCAAGCGTATGGCCGAGGAATTGAATAAATACTTCTTAAAAATCAACATCAGGTGCAAATATATTCACTCAGATGTAGATACCCTGGAACGTGTCGCAATTCTTGACGACCTGCGATCGGGCAGGATAGATGTGCTGGTCGGGGTTAACCTCCTGCGCGAAGGACTTGATTTGCCCGAAGTTTCTTTGGTGAGTATTCTTGATGCCGATAAAGAAGGATTTTTACGATCTGAAAGGTCGCTAACCCAAACAGCGGGCAGGGCAGCAAGAAATTTGAATGGAAAAGTCATCATGTATGCAGATAAAATGACAGGATCAATGCAACGCACCATTGATGAAACAAACAGAAGAAGGGAGAAACAGCTTGTTTATAATGAAAAGCATGGTATTACCCCAACTCAGATCTTTAAAGCACAAACTGCTCCAATGTTCAGAAAATCAGATGAAAAAGCATATGCAGAATCTGATAAAATAAATATAGCAGCCGATCCGATAGTAAAATATATGGACAACAAAGCACTGGAAAAAGCCATCGAGCAGGTGCGCAAAAACATGGAAAAAGCAGCGTCAGAACTGAACTTCATCGAAGCCGCCCGGTTACGCGATGAAATCCGTGAACTGGAAAAACTGGTGAAGTAAGTCCAAAGTCCGGAGTCCGGAGTCCGAAGTCCAAAGTCCAAAGTCCGAAGTTCTTTACAGTACATTCAACCCATCCACCCATCCACCCATAAACCCATAAACCCTAACCCATAACCCCTAACCCATAACCCATAACCCATAACCCATAACCCATAACCCATAACCCAATATATGACCAATCACCCAAATTATTATACGAAAACCAAAATCAGTTTGATAAAAAAGTCGTAATTTTGACTGTGGTTAATAATTAAGTATTGCCACTTAGCAACCTTTTATTAAAAAAACGAGTCTGTACTATAAAAATAAAAACAAAAAGCCAATGAAAGCAATCTTTACTTATCTCATTTTCATTTTGGTTTCAGCATCCCTGATGGCCAATAAAAATGAAATTAAATTGAAAAATGCACAGGAAAGCGATCTCAAAATGGTCAGCAAATCAACAACCGGTTTTCAGGTTGTTAGTACTCTTTCCAAGCTGGATTACTTTGTTGTTAAAACTGAAAAAGGTTCATTTGTTCAGTTAAAAATTAACGGCTATACCCGTAACAACGATTTTGGTAGTCCACTTCTTCCCATTCAGAAAAGAATGATTGAAATTCCTCAGAATGCCAATGTTAAAGTTAATATTCTGAGTTATGATGAAGAAATCATCAATTTGAACGATTTGGGTTTGTCAATGAAACTGATGCCATCACAACCTTCGGTTTCTAAAAGCGCCGATCCTTCAGAAATTGAATTTGTTTATAACGAAAGTGTATATAAGCTTAATGATTTTAATAAACGCCCCATGGCCGAGGTAATTGAATTGGGAACCATGAGAGGTGTTAAGCTTGGTCGTCTGGAAATTGCTCCTTTCCGTTATAACCCTGTAACCAATGAATTGAAGGTGTACAACAATATTCAGATTGAAGTTGTTTTTGAAAATGCAAATCTGTCAAAAACCAATGAAATCAAGAACAATGCTTATTCACCGGCTTTTGAAAATAATTTCAGCAAACTTCTGAATTATTCACCTGTCAGATCTAAAGACGCTATCACTCAATATCCTATCAAAATGGTTATTGTGTCAGATCCTATGTTCGAAACCATTCTTCAGCCCTTTATTGAATGGAAAACAAGAAAAGGTTTTACTGTTGTAGAAGCATACACAAATGACGCTTCTGTTGGAACCACCACAACCTCAATAAAAAATTATATTCAAGGTTTGTACGACGCTGGCACTCCGACAGACCCGGCTCCGACTTATGTTCTTTTTGTAGGTGATTTGGCTCAGATTCCTGCTTTTAACGCAGGTGCCCATTATACCGATTTATATTATTTTACCTATGATGGTACCAGTGATATTTATCCTGAAATTTACTATGGAAGATTTTCTGCATCAAACACCAATCAACTTCAGCCTCAGCTTGATAAAACACTTGAATACGAACAGTATTTATTTCCGGATGATGCATTTCTGAATGATGTGATTTTAGTTTCAGGTGTTGATGCTTCATGGGCACCTGTAAATGGCAACGGACAAATTAATTACGGAACAGATAATTACTTCAATGCTGCTCACGGAGTAACTGATTATACCTGGCTTTACCCTGCTTCAGATGCAGCCGGTGTTGATGTAACCATCAGAAATCAGTTTAGTCAGGGTGCTTCATTGGTTAACTATACCGCACATTGCAGCGAAGATGGCTGGGCTGATCCCTCATTTACAGTAGCAAATGTTGCCTCGCTTACCAATGCACATGAATATCCATTATCAATTGGAAACTGCTGCCTTTCAAATAAATTTGATGTGGCAGTTTGTTTTGGAGAAGCACTCCTGAGAGCTGAAAACAAAGGCGCTATCGGCCATATCGGAGGATCAAACAGCACATACTGGGACGAAGATTACTGGTGGGGTGTTGGTTCAGAAGCTGTTTCTGCAACACCTGCCTATGTTGCTGGAAAACTTGGTGCATACGACTGCCTTTTCCATGATCATGGTGAAGCTGAAATTGACTGGTTTGTGACAAACGGACAAATAATGAACGCCGGAAATCTCGCTGTAACTGAGGCCGGTGGTGATGAACAATATTACTGGGAAATATACCATTTGATGGGCGATCCTTCAGTAATGACTTACATCTCTGTTCCTCCCGCACTCACTGTTTCTTACGCTGAACCTCTTCCGGTTGGAATTGGTACCCTTGATGTTACCACAGAACCTTATTCTTATGTGGCAATTTCTCAGAATAATGTGTTGCTTGATGCAAAATATACCGGATCAGGCACCACTGTAACACTTGAATTTACTCCGTTTACTGTTCCTGGTACAGCTGATATCGTAATCACCAAGCAGTTCAGACAACCTTATATTGCTACAATTGATATTTTTGCTGCCAATACCGATAATGATGCCATGATGGCTTCAATCAGTGTTCCTGCAACTTATGAAAGTGTGACTGCTCCTGATGTTACTCCCACCGTTACAATTAAAAATCTTGGAAACTTGAATCTGACTTCAGCTCAGGTTGGTTATGAAATTGACGGCGGATCGGTTGTTTCACAGGCATGGTCAGGTAACCTGGCTCAATACGAAGATGATGTGGTTACTTTCCCGCTTATTACCTTAGCCAGTGGTACTCATACTATTACTGCTTTTGTATCATGGCCAAACGGAGTGGAAGATGAGTTTCATCCCGGTGATACCCTCGAAAAAGTTTTCCATGTTACTGCCGGTGATGCTGCAACTGTTGGAGTGTATGAATTTCTTGATGTTTATTGTGCCGCAGAAACAATTACTCCTACCGTTACCATCAGTAATAAAGGTGATGTTGACCTTCTTTCATGTGACGTAAATTATCAGATTGATGCCGGTGCTGTTCAAACAATTAACTGGACAGGCACTCTTGCTCCCAATGCTGAAACAACTGTTTCCTTCCCCGCAATTACATTATCTCCAGGTGACCATACATTTAATGCTTTCACTTCTAATCCCAATGGAGGTACAGATGAAAATGCATCCAATGACAATATGGCTGTTAACTTCTCAGTATTTGCTGCTGCTCAAACCGTTTCGGTTGATATTTTAACCGATGACTATGGAAGTGAAACTTCCTGGGAAATTACTGATGATGATTCAGGTGATGTTTTATATTCGGGCGGACCCTATGCGGATTGGGATTCACAGCATTTTATTACAGAGTATTGCTTTGGTGAAGGATGTTATACATTTACCATTATGGACTCCTATGGTGATGGTCAGGACGGCTGGTCAAATGATGGCTCTTATGCTGTTGTTAACGTGACTACTTCTACAGCTTTAGGCTCAGGTAGCGGTAACTGGGGTTCGGATGATGTGGTTAATTTCTGCATTACCGGTGTGGGAATTAATGAGGTTGCGCAATCAAAAGTTGCAGTTTACCCCAATCCTACAAACGGAGAGCTTTTTGTGAAAAAAGGGGCAGGCAATGCCCATGTCGAAATTACCAATGTTATTGGTGAATTAATTTATTCTCAGGAAGTTTCAGATGAACTGATCAGAATAGATTTGAAAGGAAATTCAAAAGGTGTGTATTTTGTTTCTGTCGATCTGAATGGACAAATAATTACTGAAAAAATTGTACTTGTCAGATAATTATAGAAATTTATCATAAAATTGAAAAGCGGACATTCTGTCCGCTTTTTTTGTTAAAATTCGTTAAAAAATAATACAAACTGCCTTTTTAATTATACATCTTCATGCATCGAATTTGACAAAATTTGATTAAATTTGGATAGATATAGAAATTGACTTGACCAAATATTGTTTCAAACCAAAAAAGTAACTATTAATTAAAGCGGAAAATGATGAAAAAGTACCTATTTGTTTTCTTGTACCTGCTGTTCAGTTTCGGACTGTTCGCACAGCAGACGCAGACAATTCCATTATCGGCACAGGAGTCAAAACTTCAGCTTAAGTCATCTTTGCCTGATCAGCTCGTTCTGAAAAATCAGGTTAAAGAACTTAATGCTATTTCTTCCATTGAAAATGGAAATTCGTATACTTCCTTTGAAGTTAACGGTTTTTCCCGGTCTTCAGAAGTTGGAAAGCCCAACCTGCCAACTTTGAGTAAATTGATTGAAGTTCCTTATGGTGCTGAAATCGAAGTTATTATTACAGGTTACAATGAAGAGGTAATCGATCTGAATGAGTATGGTTTAGGAAAAATCGTTCCTTCTCAGCCATCCTATTCAAAAAGCACAGATCCTTCAGACATGATTTTTACCATTGATGAAGATTATTACCAGACTGATGCTATGATCGAAACACCCCTTGTAAAGGCTGAAGTTTATGGTGTTATGAGAGGAACCCGTTTGGGCGGTATTCACATTTGTCCGTTCAGGTACAATCCTGTTCAGAATGTGCTTACAGTTTATAACGACCTTACATTCGAAATAAGGTTTATCAATGCAGATCATGCTACAACTGCTTCAGAGAAAAACAGATTGTATTCTCCTGAATTCGAATTTTCACAGGAAACAGTGATCAATTATCAGGTTCCGGCAGTTAAAGATGCTTTCAGCAATTATAACGCACCGCTGAAATATGTCATTGTTGCCAACACTGCTTTTGAAACAACTCTGGATCCTTTTGTTCAGTGGAAAACCAAACAGGGTTATAACGTGATTGAACATTACGTTTCCACTGGAACTACCGCTGCTACAATTAAAACTTATCTTCAGGGTTTATATAATGCAGGAACTTCTTCAGACCCTGCTCCATTGTATGTCCTAATTATCGGAGACCACAGTGGTACTTATTCTATTCCTGCTTACGCTTCACAAAACACCGGCAGTGGCGGAACAGATCACATCACCGATTTGTACTATTCCACACTCAGCGGTTCAGATAACTTACCTGATATCTATTACGGCCGTATCTCAGCTGAATCAACCAATGAGCTTTCTAATGCATTGAATAAAATTTTGCCCTACGAACAGTACACCATTCCCAGTGGCACATATCTCAACGATGCCATTATGATCGCAGGTGTGGACGCAAGTATGGCTCATACTTTTGGTGATGCACAGATTTTATATGGTATTACTAATTATTACAACCTCACTCATGGGTATTCAAATATTTTCGCCTACTTCTACGACAATGCCACCCATCCTTACAATGTGATGGCTTCAAACAACTCGGGCGCTGCTGCAAGCATTTTATCGAAAATTCAGGCTGGTGTTGGTTTTGCAAATTATACAGCCCATTGTTCCGCTGATGGTTGGTCTGATCCGGTTCTTTCCAGAGCAAACATTGCCAGTTTCAACAATACCAATGAATATCCTTTCATGATTGGTAACTGCTGCCAGTCTTTCATGTTTGATCAATCTGATGCTTTTGGAGAAATGTTGCTTTACACTGCTAATGAAGGTGCTGTAGGTTACATTGGAACTTCACAGTATTCATATTGGTATGAAGATGCATGGTGGGGAATGGGAAATACTACCCTTACCTTAAATGCTACAAACTGGAATCTTCATACTTATGCAAATACCGGTTTAGGTGTGTATGATGGCGTTTGGCATGAAAATGGCGAAGCATATTCGAACTGGTATTATACTGCAAGTCAAATGGTTCAGAAAGGAAATCTGGCTGTTCAGGCTTCAACTTCTGGTTATAAACAATATTATTGGGAAATTTATCACTGCGTTGGTGATCCTTCTTTGATGCCTTACAACACTGAACCAACTGCTTTAAGTCTGACCTTTACTACTCCAAACGTTGGAGCAACCAGTCTTACAGTTACTACAGAACCTTATACCTATGTTGCAATTTCAAAAAACAATGTGCTTCTTGATGCTGAATGGAGTGGAAGCGGAACTACAGTTACACTGACTGTTCCTGCCTTTACTACAGAAACTTATTGTGTCGTAGGTACAAAACAGGAACGTTCTCCTTATATCAATCAAAGCGTAGTTCCGGTAAACTCAACTACTCCTCCTGTGGCCAACTTTGTTGCCGATCAAACAACTGTTTTGGTAGGTACTACAGTTAATTTTACTGATCTTTCAACAAACGGACCATCATCATGGGCTTGGACTTTTGCAGGCGGAACCCCGGGTACTTCAACAACTCAGAACCCATCTATCACATACAATACAGCAGGAACTTATACAGTTACTTTGGTTGCAACAAATCCTGCCGGTTCTGATACCGAAACCAAAACCGGTTATATTATTGTTAACGCTATTACCAGTCCGCCAGTAACAAACTTCGTTGCCGATCAGACTACAATCAGCGTTGGCGGTTCAGTTAATTTTACTGATTTGTCTACCAATGCACCAACTTCATGGGCATGGACTTTTGCAGGTGGAACACCCGGAACATCAACCGTACAAAACCCAACCGGCATAGTTTACAATACAGCAGGTGTTTATAATGTTACTTTAGTAGCTACAAATGGTATTGGCAGTGATACTGAAACCAAAACCGGCTACATCATTGTAAATGAATGTCAGGATGTTACATTATCCCTTACTCCGGATAACTATGGTTCTGAAACAACATGGACACTTGCTGATGATGGTGGTACAACAATCGCTACAGGTGGTCCTTATACTGATGGCAACACAACAACTATAACTCAAACCTGGTGTTTGGATATTGGATGTTATGTTTTTACAATTAATGATGCTTATGGTGATGGAATTTGCTGTTCGTACGGTACAGGGGCATATTCTTTAACAAATGATCTTACATCTGAAGTTTATGTTTCAGGAGGCACATTTACCACTTCCGAAGTAACTAACTTCTGTGTGGTATCATCTTCAGCTCCTCCAACAGCTGCATTCTCATCGGATGTTACATCAACTTGCACCGGATTGGTAAACTTTACAGATGAATCATCAGGCGTGGTCGACAGTTGGTTATGGAACTTCGGAGACGGAGCAACATCCACAGATGAAAATCCTTCTCATACCTATACCACTGAAGGTACTTTTACTGTTACACTTACTGCTACGAATACTTATGGCAGTGATACCGAAACTATGACCAACCTGATTACCGTTGATATGCCTGCACAACCTGTTGCTACAAGTGGTTACAGATGTGGTACAGGTATAGTAAACTTAAGTGCTACTGGTGCTGGAACACTTGAATGGTATAATGCAGCAACAGGTGGTACCCTGGTTGGAACTGGCAGTACTTTTGCTACTCCTTCAATTACCTCAACAACAACTTATTATGTTCAGGATGTTACTTCTGCAGCAACCTATAATGTAGGTAACACACAGAGTAACTCAAATGGTGGAAACTTAAACTCTAACAGGTATCTCATTTTTACTGCCAGTGTTGATTTAACTATTGCTTCTGTTGAAATCAATCCGAGCACTACAGGCCCCAGAATAATTGAATTACGTAACAGTGCCGGAACTGTACTCCAGTCAGCTACTGTTGATGTTACCACTGCAACAATTCAGCGTGTTGATCTTAATTTTAACGTTCCTGCCGGAACTGACTACAGATTAGGTATCAATGGTACTGCAAATATGTGGAGAAATAATGCCGGTGTTACATATCCTTATACTGAGCCTGGTGTTATTTCAATTACTGGTTCAGATGCCGGTGCTACTTATTATTACTATTATTATGATTGGGAAATTTTAGTTGGAGAGAGCTGTGTAAGCCCAAGAACCCCGGTTACTGCTTCAATCTATACAGGTCCGACTCTTGCTATGACTTCAACTAACGAAACTGTTGCAGGTGCCAACAACGGTACTGCCACAGCTACACCAACCGGTTCTGCTCCTTATACTTATTTATGGAATGATCCTGCACCGGTTCAGACTACTCAAACTGCCTCCGGACTTGCTGCCGGTACTTATTGCTGTACTGTTACCGATAGCCATAGCTGTACAAGTTCAGCTTGCGCTACTGTTCTCGTTGGTACAACTCCGCTAGCTGCTTCAATCAGTTCAAGTACTAATGTTTTATGTAATGGAGTTTGTACAGGTACTGCTACCGCTGCTGGTGCAGGAGGTATTGCTCCTTATACATATAACTGGGGATCAGGTATTACCACCCAAACTGCTACTGGCTTATGTGCTGGTACCTATGTGGTTACAATAACCGATGCCGCTGCTTCTACTGCTTCTGCATCTGTTAGTATTACCCAGCCTGCTTCAGCTGTTAACGGGACTACTACCCCGACTGCTGTAGCTTGTTATGGAGGCGCAACCGGACAAGCTGTTGCTGCCGGTTCAGGCGGAACATCACCTTATACTTACAACTGGTCAAATGGTGCAACTACTGCTACAGTTACCGGACTTGTTGCTGCGACTTATACAGTTACAATCACTGATGTGAATGGCTGCTCAATTACAAGAACTGCAGTCATTTCACAACCTGCTTCTGCTGTTAGTGGAACAACCACAGCAACACCTGTTGCATGTTTTGGATTAAGCACTGGTCAGGTCAGCGTTTCAAGTAGTGGAGGAACTTCACCATATACTTATTTGTGGACAGGTGGTTCTACTTCTGCTACTGTAACCGGACTTGCAGCCGGAACATATACTGTTACCATTACCGACAGCCATGGTTGCTCAGTTACCAGAACAGCAACTATTACACAACCGGCTTCTGGCGTTAGCGGAACTGCAACTTCAACTGCTGTTTCTTGCAACGGTGGCAATAATGGTCAGGTTTCAATTTCGGGCAGTGGAGGAACATCTCCTTACACTTATCTTTGGACTGGTGGTTCAACATCATCAACTGTAACCGGACTTGTTGCAGGAACCTATACTGTTACCATTACCGATAACAGCGGCTGCTCAACTACAAGTTCAGCAACAGTTTCTCAACCTGCAGTTTTGGCTAACACAACATCAGGAACCAACGCAACTTGCGGAAATGCAAATGGTTCAGCAACAGCAACAGCAACAGGCGGAACATCACCTTACACTTATTTGTGGACTGGCGGTGCAACATCTTCAACTGCAACCGGTCTTGTGGCTGGTACTTATTCAGTGACTATCACTGATTCTCATGGATGTACAAGTACAGGAACCACAACTATTTCAAATATTGCCGGACCTACTGCTGCTGCAACTGCTACAAATGCAACATGCGGAAACACTGATGGCTCAGCCACAGTTACTCCTTCAGGTGGCACAGCACCTTACACTTATTTATGGTCAAATGGTGGCAATACAGCTACAATCAATGCAATTGCCTCAGGTTCATATTCATATACTGTTACTGATGTAAATGGTTGTCAGGTTACCGGCTCTGTTGCTGTTTCCGATATCGGAGCGCCCTCAGCCAACGTATCTTTTAACAACGCTATGTGTTATGGATCGTCCGATGGTAATGCAGCTGTAATTGCAACTGGCGGAACTGCTCCCTACAGTTATTTATGGTCAACCGGTGCAACCGGAACAATTGTAACCGGACTTGCTGCCGGAACATATATTGTTACTGTTACAGATGCTGTTTCTTGCCAAACAACACAAACTGTTGTTATTAACCAGCCAAATGTAATTGTTCCGATTACCAGTTCAACTGATGCAACCTGTGGCAATAGTGACGGTACTGCATCCGTTTCAGCAACAGGTGGAACAGGAGCATATTCATATGAATGGTCTAGTGGTGCTACTACTGCAGATGTTACCGGACTTGCTGCCGGAGTATATACAGTTACCGTTTCTGATGCAAATAATTGCGAGGTTGATGAAACAGTTACCATTAATAATTCCGGTGCAGCTACAGTTTCAATAACTTTTGAAGGTGTTAGCTGTTATGGTGGAAATGATGGAACAGCTGCTGCTTTTGCTACAGGTGGAACATCTCCTTATTCATACGAATGGTCGACTGGAGCTACAACAAACATTGTCACCGGATTGTCTGCAGGTACTTATGGTCTTACAGTAACTGATGCAACTGGTTGCGAAACAATAAATTCAATAGTTGTTCTCGAACCAACCGCACTTATTGTTGACATGACTTCGGCTACTGCTGAGGCTACTGCAACAGCTACCGGCGGAGTTGCTCCTTATAGCTACGAATGGAACACCGGAGCTACAACACAAACCATTACCGGTTTGGCTGATGGTACATACACTGTGACCGTTACTGATGCCAATGGCTGTAATGTTACAGGCTCTGTTGCTGTAATTGGCGATGGAATTGCTCAGAATCAAAACGGTTCATTCAATATCTACCCCAATCCCACAGATGGTAAATTGAATGTGGCAATTTCAGGCAGCAATGTTGAGACAATGATTATTATTGACATGCTTGGTAAACAGCTTTACAAAACTAACGTGGTTACAGACCATAATGTGATTGATATGAGTTCTTATGGGCCCGGAGTTTACTTTGTGAAATTCATCAGCGGTGAAAGAACGATTACAAGAAAAGTTGTATTATCGAGATAGATTTTATTTAAATTATTAATAAAAGGATGGTCGCAGACCATCCTTTTTTTTTATCTTTATGAAATGAATAATTTATGCATTGATTATGAAAAGAAAAAACCTGAAATTTTTCCTGATAGTTTCAATTTTAGCCATCCTTTCGGGATGCTGCTCCAAAAAAGAAACAGTTTCTGAAAAGAAATCTTCAACTAGTGATGAAAAGAAATCTATGACACAGTCATTCGAGAAAAAACCAGTTGTCGTTAATAAAGAGTTTAATGGAATTTCAGATTCTGTTGACTACAAAATTCTAAATGCTTCCATAGTGGGAAACGAACTTAAGATGAAAGTGGCTTATACAGGCGGAACTGGAACTCACGATTTTGATCTGGTTTTCAACGGAATGTATATGAAAAGTCTTCCCTTAAAAATTACACTCTATCTGGTTCATAAAAAGGAAAATGAAGCTGGAAAAATGGAAATTGAATCAGATCTTGTTTTTGATCTTTCTCCAATCCAAAGAAATTCGCAGGAGATAATTATTAATTTGTTCTCATTTAATGAAAAGATAAATTATACATATTAACAAATTGATGAATTTTTCATCTAAACAATTCATTGTCTGATTTATTCTTTTTATCTTTGTATTATAGAAACTCGCTTTGACCTGATTTATACTTATTTAACAAGTATGGATCTGTTTTATTTTATTATTTATAACTAATTTATTAATGCTTATGAAGAGGATTTACATTCTATTGGTGCTTGCATTCTTTTCATTTTCACTATCAACCTTTGCCCAGATTAACAAAGGTGGAACTCCATTGAGTTTTACCCTTGGATCAGAGTTTGATGTTCCTGCTTTGGAAATTGTTCCACAGTTGGATATGGCTTTGGTGGCAGAAGAAGACGCAGCTGATGTGAAAAATGGAGAGATACTTAAGGCAGGAAGATCCATTCCGGTTGACTTTACTATGAGCAATTCCGGAACATGGACCGAGTTAAGAAACGGTGGACGCATGTGGCGTCTGACCATTCAGTCAAAGTATGCCCAGGCCTTAAGTCTGGTGTATGAAAATTTTAAACTCCCTGTGGGAGCAAAACTTTTTGTGTATAATAAATATAAGTCCCAGATTTTGGGAGCTTATACCTATGAGAATAACCATTCCAGTGGTATGTTCTCACACGAAATTGTTCAGGGTGATGAAATTACCATTGAATACATTGAACCAAAATTCGTGGCAGGTCATGCAAGCTTTAAAATTTCTGAACTTGTATATGTATACCGTTTTGCAGAAAAAATAGACAGGTACAATCCTGAAAAAACAACAGGATGGGGTGCTTCAGAAGCATGTGAAGTAAATATCAACTGCTCACCTGTTGGTGACAACTGGCAGGATGAAAAGCGTGGTGTTGCTGAGATATGGTTAAGGGTAGGCGCCAGCTGGGGCTGGTGTTCAGGTACCCTCGTAAACAATACTTCAAACGACGAGACCCCTTACTTTTTGACAGCAGACCATTGCGGTGGTACTGATGCTTCAACAGCCGACCTTCTTGTTTGGTCATTTTATTTTAAATATGAATCTGCAACTTGTACAACTCCGGGAACTGAACCTGCTTATCAGACATTAACCGGTGCTGTAAGGCGTGCAGTTGGTCCAATCTCAGGCGGTTCGGACTTTTTCCTTTTGGAACTTAACACTACCCCGGGTGCAGCAATCAATCCATACTATAATGGATGGGACCGCACCAATACCACTCCTTCATATGGAACAGGCATACACCATCCGGCAGGGGATATTAAAAAGATTTCAACCTGCGACTGGCTGGCAATTGGCGGTCCGGTTAATATAGGGGGCAGCATAATGGCAGCCAACTCTGTTTTTGAGATTGAATGGGCATCCAATGCAAATGGATTTGGCGTTACCGAAGGCGGATCCTCGGGGTCACCTTTGTTTAACAATGCTGGCTTACAGGTAGGAACCCTTTCAGGAGGAAGTTCAACTTGTGCATCCCCAGCATCTCATGATTATTATGGAAGATTCTATTATCACTGGAACCAAAATCCGGGCGGTACAGCTACGCAGCTACAGACATGGCTCGATCCAACAAGCACAGGTGCAACAACATGTCCCGGTTATGACCCCTTTGCAACTGCTCCTCCTACCGTTGATTTTTATGGTACTCCAAGAATAATTCTGCAGGGACAAACAGTTAACTTTACCGATCAGTCTTATGGTACTCCGTTTACTGCATTCAACTGGACTTTCCAAAGCGGTACCCCCGGTACTTCAACATTGCAGAATCCTGTAAACATTACATACAATACCCCGGGAACTTTTGATGTAACCGAAAGTGTTACCAATGCTTTTGGAACAACTGTTGAAACAAAGGCTGATTATATCAGGGTGTTAAGCAACTCTGCCGAGTCATGCGATACATTGGTGACCTTTGTGGGAACACCAACCATCTATACTTCAGCAAACGGCTATGTTGGCGGTACTAATGAATATACCTGTCTTGCCATAGCTGAAAAATTCGCAACATATTCACCGTTTAACGAGGTTTATGGTGGAAGATTTTACTGGGCTGATGTTGACAATGGCACTTCACCAAATGTGACTTTTATCCTTTGGGCACCAGATGCAGCAGGAAAACCGGGTACACAGATTACTACAACCACTATTCCGCTAGCTACTATAGCCAGCGACTTCAATTCAGTTGGTTATACAGATGTGAACTTTGGTTCAGAATTCCCAATACCAACAAACGGCTTTTTCATTGGCTTTATGATTCCGGGAGCTCCTGCTTCAGGCGACACACTTGCAATTGTAACCAATAATGATGCCGATTCAAACGACGATACAGGTTACAGTCTTTATGGCACATCATGGGAAACATATGCTGCCTGGGGTATGTCTTTGATGAACGCCATCACTCCGTTTGCATGCTACGACCCATTCCTTCCTCCGGTTGCCGATTTTTCAGGCACACCAAGGACATTGTTGGCAGGTAATACTGTTGCATTTACTGATATAAGTTATGGTGGCGCACCAACCTCATGGTCATGGACTTTTGCAGGTGGAACTCCAGCAACGGCCACAACACAAAACCCGACAATTACCTATAATACTCCGGGTTACTATGCTGTCACCCTTACAGCAACCAATGCTTATGGATCAGATTCAGAAACCAAAACAAACTATATTGAAGTTCTTGATCCCAATGCTTGTAACTGCGCCCAGTTGGGTCATGTGGTTGGAAGTGAGGTTGTATATACAACTACCGGCGGTTATCTTTCCGGTAGCAACGAATATGCAGATAAGGTTAAAGCCGAATATTTTGCTGATTATGCCCCATACTCAATTGTTGAAGGTGTATATATCCGATTTGGAGCTGTTCACGTTGCCAACACAGCAACAAACATAACTATTAATCTTTATGATGATAATGGAGCAGCTTCCGGAGGCGGTACCCATACATTTTCTCCCGGTACTGTTCTTGCTACAAAAACTGTTCCTATAACTACCATTGCAGCTGATGTTGCAGCCGGTGATTCAACTTATATTGATTTTACATCCCCTGTAACAATTTCCAGTCCTTTCTTTATTGGTTTTGTAATACCTACACCAAGTGCAACAAGCGACTCGATTGCTGTAATGACAGGTGCTCAGGGAGCCGGAACTGATGATGGATGGGAACAGTGGAGTGATAACGTCTGGTATTCCTATACCGAAGCCGGTTGGGGAGGATCATTCAATAATGCAATCTATCCGGTAGCTTGCTCTCCCGGTTCTCCATTGGCCGATTTTACTGCAAACACCACAACAGTTGGTGCAGGTCAGTCAGTTACTTTTACAGATATGAGCTACTGCACTCCAACCTCATGGAGCTGGACTCTG
>Ga0154547_120_pt1 | contig 86159 bp, 77 predicted proteins | sample RifGroF2_FD_105690 | JGI IMG/M metagenome (GOLD analysis project Ga0154547, IMG submission 105690) | Bacteroidetes bacterium GWF2_38_335 | reverse complement strand
GCCGTCAATCCATGTGTAGGAATCGCAGGCAGTCTGCACATCGGTTCCGGTGTTGCTGTGGCTGATGGTCAGGTTGAGCGTGACAAGTGAGTCGCAACCGTTTATGTTGGTCAGGGTGTGGGTGGCGGTGTTGTTGTCTGAGGTGTATGTTATGCCGTCAATCCATATGTAGGAATCGCAGGTAGTCTGCACATCAGTTCCGGTGTTGCTGTGGTTGATGGTCAGGTTAAGCGTAACCAGCGAGTCGCAGCCGTTTATGTTGGTCAGGGTGTGGGTGGTGGTGGTGTTGTCTGAGGTGTAGGTGATGCCGTCAATCCATGTGTAGGAATCGCAGGCAGTCTGCACATCGGTTCCGGTGTTGCTGTGGCTGATGGTCAGGTTGAGCGTGACAAGTGAGTCGCAGCCGTTTATGTTGGTCAGGGTGTGGGTGGTGGTGGTGTTGTCTGAGGTGTAGGTGATGCCGTCAATCCATGTGTAGGAATCGCAGGCAGTCTGCACATCAGTTCCGGTGTTGCTGTGGCTGATGGTCAGGTTGAGCGTGACAAGTGAGTCGCAACCATTGACATTTGAAAGGGTATGTGTTGCTGTGTTGTTGCTTGAGGTGTAGGTGATGCCATCGATCCAGGTATACGAATCGCAGGCGATAATCACATCAGTACCTGAATTTGCATGGTTAACAGTCAGGTTGATTGTGATGATGCTGTCACAGCCCTGAGCATTAACAAGCGTATCTTTATATGAACCTGAAACAGTATAAGTTTCATCACTGGATGGAACGGTATAGCTGTTGCAGGCAACCGGAGAAATAACTGATGTTGTCGGGTAGCAAAGAGTGTAAACACTCGCGCATCCTGCATCGGCACCGTTTTCATCATTTGTATTTTCACCAATAAAAATTGTATTTCCATCTGAGCTGATATCAACATCTAAATGCCCTCCATCAGCAGGAGGATAAGTAAATTGCTGGCCAAGCTGAACCCAATTGGTTGAATTCCATCTATACGCTTCAACAGTGTATTCTCCTCCAACAATAACAGTATTTCCATTATCACTAATTCCAATTGACTGTCCTGTAAAGCTATATCCGGGAAGCGGACTGCCTTTCAATGTCCAGTTTGGCCATGAAAAAGTATATACTTTCACCTGACCAGTGTAAGAGGAGTAAAAATGAGCACCGACAGCCATTGTCATACCTGAATAATTCATTGCTACTGCATAGCCAGACTCCTCGCCTACTGAACCACCGTCAATATCGGCACCAAATTGATTCCATGAAAAACCATCAAAGGAATGTGTTCGGGTGTGGCCTGAGGACAAGCCATTTCCATCGTTGGCAGCTGCACCGGAGGCCACATAACTACCATCACCTGAAATGCTCACACCGTTTATTTCACCAACAAAATCATTAGATGCTTCTCCGTATATATCTGCACCCATTTGATTCCAATTAACAAAATCATATCGGTAAACAGCAGTAACTCCGGTAAATGAGCCAAACGGGTCAGCAAATCTGACAACCAGAATGTCACCTGCGCTATTCAGATCAAGAGACCATCCGAATCCATCAGGTCCATTGCAAAAGGGAGAAGATCTGTCAATTGTGGTTCCCAATACCCAGTTTGATCCGGACCAATAGAATATTTTTACCTGACATAACTGAGGGATTCCAATTGCAATAACAGTTCCGTTTCCATTTATACTTAAACTGTTTCCAAAAAAATCATTGAAAGTACCCAAAAGTGTTGATCCTTTTTGAACCCAGCCGGTGCCATTCCATGTATAAACTCTGACACCTGAAATTGTTGGTGAAGAAGAAAATGTAGCTATATAATTGTTTCCATCATCACTAAGATCCGATACACCTGCCAATGCGCTTCCGGGCAAATCACCATAAACACTGTTTCCTTTTTGCACCCATGTTTGGGAATACCCATAATTAAAAAAAACTGACAATAATATTAAGATAAGGCATACCTTTAACCGCAAAGAAACGAAGCAATTTGTTTTCATAGTTTAGCTGAAAGTGGTTTTATAACAAGCTAATTTACAAAAAATTATAATTAAACAAAAACTATTAACTATTTTTTTTGTACGTTTTGAAAATTATATTTTGGGCTCTGATTTTTTTTAGTTGCCGGTCTGATTTTTCAGACAGGATGCGGAAATAGTGAGGGAAAAATGCATACTAATCAAATTTTTTTATTATTTTTACCTTTAATAAATAGTTGTTCTATACTAAAAAAACGATGTAGATTATCAGAAAAAAAGAAAACCGCTTATGATAAAAGTGAAATATTTTCTGATTTTGTTACTTTTTTCAATACTCTTTTCTCAGTGTAATAAGCATGAGGAGGAAGAGGATTTTATGATTAATTCAGGTCAATACGGGGGTAGATATATTGGTGGGGCAATAATTGTAAAGAATGCTGATGCAAATAGTTTTGAAGTTGAAATTATTACTTGCAGGACTATTTTTTCAATGTCTAATAACCAAAGGGATTGGATGAGTTATAGTGTAAATGACAATGACTATAATGCCGAACTTACGGAGAGTATAAATTTTACTGATTATACACTTAAAAAATATATCGGAAAAAACACATTGCCGGGATATGGCAGCTATAAATTTTCATGCCACCTAATACAGTTCAAGAATTCCTTTTTCATTAATTGTAATGATATGAAAGAATCCGAAATATTTTTGGAATCTACCGTCATTGTAAATCCTGAATACCCTAATATGTGCGCTGAGCCAACAGATTCAATTTTCAATATTGAGGTAAAAAGAGGGACGGTTCTGGATTATGATCTAGAATTTAATGATCCGGAAGGTGACAGCCTTGCTTATAATCTGATTCCAGCATCTGATAATTTCTATTTGCCTGAACAGCCTCCTTTTGTTACAAATGACGGCTATCTGTACTGGAACAATCCTGCTGTTGCAGGAAAATTCTCATACCGAATAATTGTTGAGGAATGGAGGTCGGGCGTGAAGCTGGCCTCAAGTTCTTATTTGATCATTGTTGATGTAAAGGAGTAAGGTTAGAATATTACATTTCCAATCATATAGTTCTCCTGACTTCGTCATTGCACCTTCGTCTTGTTTTTTTTCACAGGGTTGCACTGTGTTTCACCCTGTGGTGTTACAAATCGGTCTTTCAGACCTTAAACTCAGATGATGCAAGGGCAAAGCCCTGGGATTGTAACCGCATAGGGTGAAATAAAATGCAACCCTATGCGAAAATTAAAATCCTATTTGAGTTAAATATGGAAAATGTTTTTTTTCACAGGGTTGCACTGTGTTTCACCCTGTGGTGTTACAAATCGGTCTTTCAGACCTTAAACTCAGATGATGCAAGGGCAAAGCCCTGGGATTGTAACCGCATAGGGTGAAATAAAATGCAACCCTATGCGAAAATTAAAATCCTATTTGAGTTAAATATGGAAAATGTTTTTTTTCACAGGGTTGCACCGTGTTTCACCCTGTGGTATTACAAATCGGTCTTTCAGACCTTAAACTCAGATGATGCAAGGGCAAAGCCCTGGGATTGTAACCGCTTAGGGTGAAATAAAATGCAACCCTATGCGAAAAAAGCTTTTTTAATACTGTTATTCGCGATGAAATTTAGAAAAACAGCTTCTTCACATTTTGATTTTAATGATTTCCTTTTTGCTTTTTATGTAATCGGGAAGATTGCCGCTGTCTACTACGGCTATTTTGTAATTTTTTGATTGAATATCTGCTATTTGCTCTTCGGTGGGAATGAATTCATAGGCAATATAGTCGGTGAAAAACATAACGGGTATATGTCCGTTTAAGCTTGTTTTTACATTGAATACCACATAATTCTCATTTCCCAGTATTGCTGTAAGCTTGTCAATAAATTCCATTTCGCGCATTTCTGTTAAGCGTTTGCTGTTATCCTTGGGTTTCCAGTCGGTATGGTTTTTCTGAATTTTTGAGGGATTGAGCAGAAAAAAGCATATCAAAATCAGGAACAGGAGACGGATTATATACTGAAATTTGGGGTATTTGACTTTGCTGCTTAAATAAACGGTTATAAAATCAATTAAACTTCCTAGTCCGAGGAAAACAAAAGGTGATACGATAATGCAGAAGGATATCATTTTTGTGGCGGCAACACTATAAAAGGCATAAATAATGATAATGGCCGATATTATGGTTAACCGATAAATATTCGAGGACATGCTCCTGATATAAAGAAAAAGTCCGATCAGCAAAATATACGGAACAGCCCCGCCTGAGCCATACAGGTGTTTTATGGCCTGAAAATGAAACCACACATTTCCGCCATGATTTTCCAGTGGCTCAAAGAAATGCCTTGTGTTAAAAGCAAATTCATAATTGGCTTCAATCGGAAAGTTAAACAGGATGTACAATTGCCAGGGAAGAAAAATTATAATGGTTATTAAAAGAGATATCACTATCGGCTTGTAAGATTTTATTCTGAACCAGTTCCGTTTATCATTAACGCCAAGGGTGAAAAACCATATTGGATAAATCAACAATCCCACGAGCCATTTTACAAGAACTGCGCATCCCGAAAACAGACCAGTCAAGACTAAGAAGTATAACTTTTTTGAATTCTGATATTCGAACCATGCCCAAAAACTTGCTGTCACATAGAATAAAAATGAGATGTCATTGTGGTCGGTAGAATAACGGCCGGCAATTAATTCAAGGGGATAATAAGCTACTGCAAAAAACAAAGCACCATAAAATCCGGTTCTTTCATTAGCAGATATTTTTCCGATACGATAAATCAGAAGGACGGCAATTGCATGTAAAATTATACTGGGCAGCCTCACCGCCAGTGCGTTATAACCAAAGAGTTTCAGACTTAGTGCAATTTGCCATAAAAACAGAGGTTGTTTGTGCAGCCAAACATGGTTACCTGTCCAGTCCGTGTAATTATAATCTATTATGGGATTGGAATAAAGAGTTGGTTTAAAGGGGTTGACAGATAGATTTTTTGCAACCAGGGCATGATATTGCTCGTCCCACAGAATAAGGAAATGGTCAAGATTTGCAATAAAAAAACCAAGTCCGGCTGTGCCTAAAAACAGCAGCACTAAACTTGTCCGTATCCTGCCAAAGTTAAAGAACATAATTGAAGCAATCAGAATAACTGAGCTAATCACAAGAGGCATGAACTGATTGTTTGAAAAGTGGTGAAATGTCATTTTTTCAAATTTTTATTACGTTCATCGGTTAACAAAAGACAGGGATTTAACCAATTAACTCTCTGATGAAAAACCGCAGCCAAATATACACTTTTCTGTTTGCCGAAGCAAGAAGCAAAACTTCATTCGAGTAATAATGTTTGGCTTCATTTTTAAATCAATAATTCCAGCTTACCCCTAAAAAGATTACCACAACTATTAAAATACAGGGTTCATTACTCAAAAATATCGTTTCACTACCTCTCCTGTCCCATGTCTTTTTTATATTTTTTCACCATTTTTCCGAACTGTTTATCTTTTTTCCTTTTTTCAAAGACAGATGATTCAAAATGAGATTTTTCACGTTCCATCTTAAGGAAATTTTCATATGACTTACTATCAATTTCCCCATCATACACTGCTTTAATAACGGCACAACCCTTTTCGTTTAAATGTTTGCAGTCCTTGAACTGACACATATCTGCCTTGTTGTAAATAACCTCAAAGGTGCTTTCAAGTCCGCCAGCCTCATCAACAATCCCCACTTCTTTCATTCCCGGGTTATCAATGAGAATTGCACCGTTTTCAAGTAAAGTCAGTTCGCGGTGGCTTGTCACGTGCCGGCCCTTTCCTGTGCTTTGGCTAATTGAATCGGTTTTCATCACTGTTTTTCCCGACAGGTTGTTCAGAAGTGTTGATTTGCCTACCCCTGAGGATCCAAGTAGGCAAAAGGTTTTTCCTTTTTCGAGCACTTGTTTCAATTGTGGGTAACCTTCACCTGTTTCACTGCTAATGGCAAATACAGGGATGTTTTTGATGCGTTGTTTAAGACTTTCAATAATTTCTGTTTTTTTCTGAATGTCAATCAGATCAATTTTTGTGAATACGATTATGGGGTCAACTTTCGAGGAATGGCAGATGGTAAGATACCTTTCAATGCGGTTAAAATTGAGGTCACGGTCAACAGCCTGGACAAGGAGTGCAAAATCAATATTTGCGGCGATAACCTGAACCTCGCCAAAGGAACCGACAGATTGTCTTGAAAGCATTGAATACCGAGGCAGTATTTTATGAATTATTGAAAAACCGGAGTCGAAAACAGAGAGAGCCACCCAATCGCCGACAGCGGGAAAATCTTCGCGGCTTTTGGCCGTAAACCTAAGATTTCCGGTGATTTCAGATTCAAGTTCCCCTTTCTCGGTCCAAACAATATACCTTTCTTTATGCTCAGCTATAACTCTGCCAATTTCATATCCGATAAGGTTGTTTTCAACTCTGGATTTTGCAAATTGGTCATTATATCCTAAATCAATTAAATTCATTTTTTTAAATAATATTTAATCAGCAGAATCACCCTATAACCTGTTCAGCTTCAAAATACTCCATTAAATCGCGCTTGGCAATTTTGGATTCAATCCAGAATCCAATCATAAATATAAGATACCCGGCGAGAAGGATACCCAAAGGCACAAAAACGATGGGATTAAACACACCTTCCTTAGCCATATTTACAGAAACTGAAATTACTCCGATCGTGCTTCCGATAATCCATCCAAAGAAAAAAACCATGATAAACCCATGAAGTTTCAGACTTAATTTTATCAGTGTTGATGCGTTTTCACGGTAAACAATTCCCCTAATTTTGGGCAAGCCGGGGTTTCGGGATCTTATAGCCCGTGCAATTTTAAATTTATTGCCTGAAATTCTTCCCTCATATGGTGTTTGGGCACTTTTACCAAATGATTTGGCAAAAACAGACATTGGTATTTCAACATATTGCGAGAGTCTTTTTATTGCATTTTCTTCTGACAGGGAAGTTTTAAGCAAAACTTTTTCAAAGGGCAGGAAATTTTTCATTTTTTTTTGTTTCTGTATTGTTGTTTCAAAAATAGTAAACTTCTTCATTTTATTGCTAATATTTCAAATTAAAACACAACAGCAGCCCGCCTTCTCTTTCCTTGAGAATAGGTCACCACATTCGGATCATCAAACCATTTTCCTGACATTTTGTTTTTTCTGAACTTTCCGGTTATAAATAAATTTCCTCTGCTAAATCTCCAATTCCCCTCTTTTATGCCCTTTTCGTTGCAATTTCCAAGAATGATAAGTCCGGTTTCGCATTTGCACATAAGATTGTAAGAAATTCCTTTGATAATTGTATCAACAGAAGTGAATTCTGAAACAGGAATATCTGCCTTTTCAATGTCAACTATGGTTTTAATATTGCAGATTTCAACCGTTTGCCCGAAGCAATTAACATAGCCAATGCAAATCATCAATATGCTGAAAATTATATTGATTTTCATTATTTTTTTTTATAATACTAAATTTTCTAATCCTGATATTGTTTTTCTTTTTTAATTTTCAACTGATACAGAACCTTATTTTTTTCGGGGTTTTCGAGGTCGATCTTGTACAGAAGCTCGCTGTCATTATCATTAAAATCTTTGTCCTTGTTTGTATCACTTATAAAGGTTGCCAGAATTGTCCCTTCTGATTCAATGAAAATGTATTCCTTTAAATCACAGCCACGGGGAGACATTTGTCTTAAATCTCCTGTTTCAAGATTGTAAACAAAAAGGTAAGATGGATCACTGTAGTTTAGCCATCGATCTTTATTATAATCTTCAATAGTCACATTAAGCACAAAATATTTTCCCAAATATGTTTTAATTTTTGAATTATCATTATATCTGTTTCTCAAATAATTGATAATCTGAATACTGTCTTCGAACATTGGCTTCACATCATCCGTTACTTTATTATATACAAGTATGTTTTTATATCCGCTTCCGCTAATCTTAATTCCCTGAAAAGTCGCATTTGTTTCCCATCCTACAGGAATCAGCACATAATTGGAGCTGTCAAGTTCAAATATGTTGTCCATTGACACCCGATACTTTTTCAAATCCTGGCCAGATGAAATCAGACCGACAAAAACTAAAATAATTGAGATATAATTCCTGATCTTTTTCATGTGTTTAAATTTATTTATTAAGAAAAATTTTATGACATTATTCTGTTTTTTAACAACATCAAGTAAAAATAGAAAAAATATCCATCGCTGCATATAAAATATGCATTTCAGTTTAATATTTTCAGCAGGAATTTTAAAAATATTTATATATTTACATTATAAAAACCTATAAGACACAAATGAATAAAATTTTAAACACCTTGCTGCTGATCATGCTCGGCACAATTTTGCTCAGTGCTCAAACCAGCAAAAAAGCTACCTTAAAAAGAGAAAAAGGTAAAGATTTCAGCCGAAACAGTATTTATATTGGGATTTTGGGCCCAACCATTCCGGGCTCCCTGAACTACGAGCATATATGGTCAAAAAACGGAGTTGTGAACATTGGAACAAAATTCGGCGGGTTTTATTCCAGATTTCCTGACACTTATGACCTGACCATTGCAAACGGGTCGTTTGAATGCACCTTTATTTTCGGACGTTCAAAGCATTTGTTTGAAATGGGAATTGGCTATGCCGGGCATTATGGCAGTTATTATAATGATAAGGAACAAAAAACCAAGCATTATGGCATTCCCACCAGCACTTTCACCATGCATTACCGCTTTCAGAAACCATCAGGCGGATTTTTCTTTCATGCTGGCTTTTCGGGAAATACAATATTGCTGTTTGCTTCAAGTGATCTGAAAGAATTGGTTATTGGAAATGCAGCTATTCAGGGATTTGATTTGCTGACCGGAGAGAAGCCTTCGTTTTCAATGCTTTCAATTGGGATTGGATTTGCGTTTCCAAAGTAAGAGCTGGCTAGCCCTCTATAATTTCCAGAATCAAAATAAGAACTAACCAGCAGGCTGCAATTTCATTTCAGTTTTTCAGATGGTTAAAGACTTATTTTCTCAGGCTTTTCATTCGTTCGATATTTACATTCCAAAGTCGGCTAATCTGGAAATACACCCCATCTATTCCTCTTTCATCAATTTTCACTTGCATGAAGTCGCACAAATCGGCTGTCAGGGCTTGTGAAACAAACTGAAATTCAAACAAATTAAGAAACACATATTCATGGCTGGTTGAAATAACGTGGTAACCTGTTTCACAAGTTTCTCCGTTCCCTGTTGACCTGATGGCACTAATTATTCCAAAAAACCTGCTGATTACTTTCCCTGATGTTATCTCATCTTCCTTTAATTTGTATGCATAGGCTAAAAAATTAAGCTGTCTTAAATCAAAAGGATTTTCCTTCAGTGATTTTGAGATTAATTCAATTACCTTATCACAATCTTTATCGCTTAATTTCTTTGATTGATAATATTCGCGCATTTCATCATCATATGGCGATCTCCAGTAAGGCTGATATTCAGGTTTATATGTAAACCCGTAATAAAGAATCCTATAATCTTCGGTAGTTAAAGTGGTATCCCACTGTTCCAAGCGTAATAAAAGTTTGGGGTAAAAGCATGCTGAGCTGGTATCTGCAATTACAATTGAAATAGAATCGTAATCGGGCGATCTGAACTCCTTTTCCTGTGAATTTGCTTCAAACAGGACAAAAATCAGAGACAATATGGTAATAACTCTTTTCATGGGTTTTATTTTAAGTTATTTAATGAGTGTCACTAAGAAAACGCCAAAAACTGCACTATCCTCTCATTGTCAACCAATCATTTATTATAGTAAACTTCTGATTGCCAATGTTTGGATGCCTTCTTAGCGCCACTTTCAAAAAAAAATGTTTTATTATATTCACTAATTTAACTGATAATGTAAAATTTTAATATTAAACATATATTTAAAAACTATCTTTTTTTCGTAAGACTTAAACCCGTTCTTCCTTTTTGAGTGCTCCATACTATGAACAAAACCTTTCCATATATTCCGTCTTCAGGAACCAGTCCGAAATATCTGCTATCATAGGCATTATCCCTGTTATCGCCCAGTACCATATAAAAATTCTCAGGGATCACTAAATTATCGAATTTTGGGATGTTGGGATTTATAAAACCATCCAATTTACGCATTACATGTTTTACTCCATTTGGAAGTTCCTCAATGTATTCTGCATAATTCAAACCATCTTCCGTTTTAACATCAATTTTTCTGTATTTACATGGCTTTCCGTTAATAACCAGAAATGACTCGTTTATATTTATTTTATCACCAGGAAGTGCTACAACCCTGAAAATCCAAGTATTATTATCAGGACCAAGAAAAATAATATTATCGCCATATTCAACTTTATTATTTTTATATATATCCATATCACAGATTATATAATCGCCCGGCACAAGAGTTGGTGCATGGCTAACATGCGATATTGCAAACATCCTAACGCCTGTAATTGATGAACATTCATATAGGTATGAAAAGGAAACTGAAATAATCGAAATCAACAGATAATAATACCAATTATTAATTTTTTTCAGTTTATAGTCAGTTGTTTTGACTGCCACCACAATCGCGTCAATAATTGTATAAATCCTCAATAAGAGAATAATTGCAAATGTGAGAACATAACCGTTAAAAGTTGTGAGCGATTGAGAAATTCCGATAACAAAGGGAGATAATATGATGACAGTGAAAAAAAACATTCCTTTTTTTAACTGACCATTGTAAATCTGGCCCAATCCCGGAGCTACTAACGAAAAGGCAAAAGCTATCCAGGGATTTCGGTTATTGATTTCTTCAATTTCAATGATATCTGTTGTTTCTTCCATACTTTTTCAGGTTAATAATTAGCTGAACAATAAAGACAACTTCCGGAAACCCGGTACTGACAAGGATATTATTGAGCGGAAAACGGGGATCGAACCCGCGACCCTCAGCTTGGGAAGCTGATGCTCTACCACTGAGCTACTTCCGCATGGATGCAAATATATTAACTTATTTTTAGAATTATAATACTATTATCCAAAGAAATTTATTGGCAGGATTATATGCCTGCCGCAGGGTTCACATCATGACGTTTTTTTCCCCCTGATTCAAGGTTTATTTTTAAAAAAAATGTAGGTTTGTAAAAAATAATTTAACATGGATTTATCAGTCATTATCCCAATTTATAATGAGGAGTTGAATATCTCACTTCTTCATTCCCGTTTAAAAAAAGTAATTGACAGTTTAAATGTCAGTTGGGAATTTATTTTTATCAATGATGGAAGTAAAGATAATTCACTGATTTTAATAAAAGAACTGGCCAAAAACGACCAGCGGATAAAATACATCAGTTTCAGCAGGAATTTTGGTCACCAGGTGGCTGTAACGGCCGGACTAGATGCCTGTGTGGGTGATTCAGTTGTAATTATTGATGCAGATTTGCAGGACCCGCCTGAACTGATAACAGACCTGTACAATAAATTCAGGGAAGGATATGATGTTGTATATGCGCGCAGAAAAGCCAGAAAAGGTGAAAGCATCATGAAAAAAATAACTGCAAAGATTTTTTACAGAATCCTGAAATCAATTACCTCAGTTAATATTCCTGTTGATACCGGTGATTTCAGAATTATCAGCAGAAAAATCGTCGATATTTTGAAACAAATGCCCGAAAAACATAAATACCTCAGAGGCCAGATCTCGTGGGCAGGATACAACCAGACTTTTATTGAATACAACCGTGATGAAAGAAATGCAGGAAAAACCGGTTACACCTATAAAAAGATGATGAGTTTTGCAATGGATGGTGTTACTTCCTTTTCCAACTTTCCGTTGAAAATAGTTACCTATGCCGGCTTTCTTGTTTCTTTGGTTGCTTTTATAATGATTGTTTATGCGCTATATTCCCGTTTTATTACAAAGGATTACGTTCAGGGCTGGACTTCCCTTATGATTAGTGTATTGTTTATCGGAGGAATTCAATTAATAAGCATTGGCATTATTGGACAATATCTTAGTCGAATCAATGATAATGTAAGAAACAGACCTTTGTATATAATTGGTGAAACAAATATTAACAATGAAAAAAAATCCGGTGAATAACCGGATTTTTTATTTATTTTCTTTTTAATATAAGCACAACTTCATCTTCAAAAAACACTTCCCAATCGGGCGAGTATTTATACCAACCAAGAAATTGTTTGTACTGCTTTTCATTTAAGGGAAACCTTCTTTTATCCTCAGGAATTAAAATCACATATTCTGCATCCTCTACCACCGGCCATTGATAGATATAGTCTCTGAAACACATATGCGGAACAATCATGCCCTGCGCACTTACTTTTGCATTGTCTGGAATTTTTTCGAGGGCATCGTAAACCTTTTCAACATCATAATCTGTAAGGTAGTGTTTTTGCTGATAAAAGGCTGAAAATTCCGGCTGATACCAAAGGGCCACCCTGTATTCAAGAAAACTGACGGTTGTGCCTATGGTCAGCACCGTCATTCCAATAGCCAGATATTTTTTATAATTAAATTTCATGGTGTAAATCCAATGAAATAATGCAATTGTCATAATTGGAACAAATTCAATGGAATAATGTGAACTTATTCCCCATTTTCCCGGATCATTACTAAAAAGTTTCTGAGCAAAAATTGGTATCAGCATAAGCAAATACTGAGGTTTGTAAAACAAGGCCACTCCTCCTGATAATAAAATCACAAAATGCAACTCTGTTTTTTGTCCGTTAAACAAAGGATCTTTCAGTTGGTTCTCAAATAAAAGTGAAAAAGCATACCTTGGTCTTTCAAAAATCGTCTGCAATGCCTCTCCCATCGTTTTTCCCAGCGCATCATAATGAAAATGGAGATATTCCCTGTTTTCATTTGAAAGTGCTGGAATTACAACTTTCAGAATAAAAACAAAATATGCAAATGCCGTAGCAGAATATAATAATGATGCTTTAATTTTTGTTTTTTCGCGATAATGAAGGACCAGCAGACCAATACTGATGAATATTGCCCAGAAAGCCATATTTTCTTTACTTATCAGAATCAAAACAAAATAGAAAGTTGCCCATTTCCATTTTTCTTCCCTGAAAAACAAAATAAACCATGGAACAAACATGGCTGCCATTACATTGTCATGATAGTCAAAAGACAGAGCAGAATAAACTCCCCACAATGAAAAGAAATGGATTATGGCTAAAAGTGAGTAAGTCTCATTGCCTGTCATGGCTTTTATCAGGCGATAAACACCAAAGCCTCCGAATAATATTCCGGCTATCTGCACCAAAAGCATAGTGTAGCTTCCAAAAATCCAAGCTAATGGAGAAACGAGTAAGGGTATCAGACTAAAATGATCGCTGAGCACATTGTCAAATTGTGGTTGCATCACCATATTATCGTTCCATCTGAAATGGGAATAATCAAACAAGGCATTGTTGTTGATTCCCAGATCCCATGCATAAGTTCTGAAATTGTAATGATTAACCAGGGATACCAGGCAAAAAAATGTACAATAAACTAAAATGATAATTAGCAATGGGTAATTGACCTGACTAAAATTAAATTTTTTCATCTGTTTGTTTTACAGTTTAAAATATTGTCAGAAGGAACATTATATGATAATATCAATACGGTTTTTTATGAATTGGGACATCATATCTTTTTCAATTCCTTTCAAAAAAAATACAATAATAAAGAATTTTTGTGAGGGTAAAAAACCTGTTTTCTTAATTATCAAATATTAATCAGTTTTTTACTTCGCAACTATCTCCCATGCAATTTGGTCTTTCCTTTGGTTTAGGTAGAATCTTTGCCCAAATAAAAAAGTGATATAATTTGCATCCGAGGCAAATAGCAAAAGCTGTTTCCAAATACAGAATAAACAAACAAATCATGCAAAGCATGCAAACCGGTTCAAAATATGAAGCATCTTCCTGTAAGAACAATGACAAAACAAATATTGCCGAAGACAACAATAAACCTAAACTCCATGCGAATTTCTTTTGTACGGCACCAATAGGTATTTTGGTCTGCTTTCTTACAAATAACCAGGCAATTAAAACGGTTGGTGAATATTTCGGATTTATAAATAATCCAATTAAAAAATTTACAACTAAAATTCCTATGGTAATCGGAATAACCTCATATCTTTTATAAGCAAAACCATTTATGGAAGCAATCAGCCCAATCAGGAACATTATTCCGGCACTCGCACGCATACGTCTTTCATCTAAAACCTTGAATGGGATTCCGTCTTTGTATTCACCAAAACTAAAAATTGACATTTTGTAATTATTAAGTTAATAATTGACGAAGATATTGTTTTACAATCTATCTGCGTTTTAAAAAACTGTTAAATATTTCTAAATGTCAGAAATTAATCAGTCTTTGACAATCTTAAATTGCACCGGTGTTCCCATATTGATTTTCAAAATATACATTCCGGCAGGCAAAGCAGAGACATCGATATTATGTTGGTTATCAAGTACATCCAATGCAACTTTTTTTCCTGTAAAATCTGTAATTACCCATGTTTTTCCGTCAAGGTTTAAATTACAGTCTATTTTTATCAGTTCTTTTGCAGGATTTGGGTACACCTTGATTTTAAAATCATCGGTTTCAGAAACGCTGCTGGGATCGTAGTAAACTACAGTGAGTACGACACCCGGACCCTGGATATAACCCGGGCATTCGGCAGGCGCTCCGGTTACATAATAATCACCTTCTTCGGTTACTTCGAGCACTTGTCCGTTTTCACCGGGAATAGTTGTTCGGTTTAATGTCCAGATAATATTGGTATTATATGGGTCCATCAAAGTAAAATACATGGTATCGCCTTCGCACAATACAGATTCACCGCTGCCTCCAACTGTAAAATCGCCTGTTGACATCACTGTGGGTGACATGAAAGCCCATCCATCAATGAAAAACTCATCACTGATGAATGATTCTCCGTGAAATACTACTTCAACAGTCACGTAAGATGCAGCATAGTCATTATAATCAATGGTAAGTGTTTGGCTTGTGGCGCCCGGAATTGGATCGGTAACTCCTGAGCCGTAATATCTGCGGTACCATTGATAACTGTCATAAATGCCTGTACCCAAAACAGTTGTTTGACCCGGACAAAGCATGTTTTCACCGCTGACAACGGGCGGAATTGTAAGTACAAAAGGATTTTCGTTGGTTATTTCATACACTTTTCCGTTGGTGTAGCCGGGAATATAAATTCGAACCACATTGTCGTTTCTTCCGTTTCCTGCATCAACCAATCCGGTTGCTCCGGTTGCTGCATCAATATCGGTATATTCGTAAGAAGAAATGGTACTGTTATACCGCATTTCCCTGAAAGGTGAAGCTATATCGGTGTTATACAGGTAGTTTTTTCCGTCACTTTTGGTTTTTGCAGTATAAAGATAGGAACGACCAACTCTTGTACCGATGGACTGTGATTGCCATGCGGCTCCATCCCAAGTCATCTCAAACTGACCATTGGCATCCTGATAATAAACCCTGTTTGTACCGTCATTTCTGGCATCGCTTACCGCAACAGCTTCGGCCCAGCCGCTTGGAGCAGAAAGCGCACCTGTTTCACTCCACGCAGCACCGCCCCAGTTGAATTCCTTCACATGATTTCCCGGCGCATAATATCTGGTTATGCCTTCATTTCGGCCATCACCAAAAATAGCAGGACCTTCTGATCCATGCGTAGTACTGATGTCAATGGCATCCCAGCCTGTTCCGTTCCATGTGTATTCGCGTTGAATGATGTATCCGCCGACTACAACCCTGTTGACTCCGTCTCCCCTTGAATCTGCAACCATAACTGAGGCCATGGGTTTTCCCGGACTGGCAATGGTTACTCTGTCCCATGACGAACCATTCCAGGTATATTCATAAAAATTGCTTAATGTACTTCCCCACTCTACTGCATACATTCTGATCACGCCGTCATTTCGTCCGTCACCCAGGGTAATGGTTACCAAATTTCTAAGTCCGGTTCCAACAGTTCCGGTCATCGACCAGTTTGTACCATCGAATGTATATTCATAAATTCCACCGTCGGTGGCTTCGCCCCGGGTGGTTACATAAATTCTGTTCACACCGTCGTTGTGACCTTTCCCAACCCATACCGAATATGCTTTGTCGTTTGGTGTTGTACCTATTTCTATCACAGTCCATTCCTGTGCGTGTAAATTAATGATGGTGAAAAGTGCAAAGAATAGGTGAAAAAATGTTTTCATATTGTAAGGTTTTGTGCAAAATTAGTCAACTTTATTTCTAAAAATATTAGACGTCAGAGTCTTTTATTGGGTTGCTTTTTTAATTTAATAAAATTAGACTGTACAGTTTAATTTCTTAACTATCTCAATTTAATTTTCTGGCCAATATTCAAAATGGTGTTTTCCTGAAGTCCGTTCAGCGCACAAAGTTTTTTAACGGTGGTTCCATATTTCAGTGCAAGGGCATATAAGGTGTCTCCCTTTCGGATGGTATGATAGGCTGCTTTTTTATCTGTTTTATTATCTTTTTCTATTTTTCCGGTGTTATGGCTAATTTCTTTTTCAGGCTTTTTAACCGATGAAATGGTATCATTAAAAACAATTTTTGAAGCCAGAGTATCAGATAATTTAAACTGAAAAATCCAGTTATACAGCGTATCTTTTGTAAACTCCCGGGCCAATTCACTGTGACCAAGATTCGGGTAAAGAGTCAGCTCACACTTGCCAACAGGATTGCATGCTTTAATGGCATCATACATTTTAACAGACTCGGAACTGAGAACAGCAACATCCTTTTGACCGTGCTGAATCCAGATATTTGTTTTGGCAATATTGCAGGCATCATTAACATTTCCGCCACCACATAAAGCAACTGCTGCAGCCACTCGTTCGGGGTATTTCCCGGCAAAATGGAAAGTTCCATATCCACCCAGACTCATTCCAACCACATATACACGTGAAAGATCGGTTTTATAATTTTTCTGCACATAATTGAGAACTGTCAGAACTTTATCTGGCTCCCATGAATGTGGTCTGTTTACCTGTGGGGCGATAACGATGGCCGGAATTTTTCGTCCTCTTTCAATGGCATCAATCACGCCGTAACGTTTAACCAGACTCAGATCAGTGCCCGACAAACTGCGACCATGGAGAAAAACGATTACAGGTAGCGGACCAGGACAAATGTCTTTTGAAGGCAGGTACAGAATAAAGGGATAATCAGCGCTGTCGCGAATTTCCTTAAATTCCGGCGCCTGTGCAAAAATTTGAAGTTTTACAAAAAAAAATAAAAGGACAATTATAAGGAGCTTACGCTTTTCCATTTGTATTTGTTAAAACGCAAATTTATACGGATTTTGCAGATATGAAATCCACCCCGGACACATTTGCTTTTTATTAACTTTATGTAAGAAGAAAAAATGTTTCCATTTTATGCAAAAACAGAACCATAAATGCATTACCTCATTTCTAAAATCTTGATTATTTCATTTTCAAGCAGCGGTTCCATGATTTGATATCCTGCCAGCGTTGGATGTACACCATCATCAGTATATTTTTCATCCAGTCCTTTTTGGGAATCGACCATAGAGGAATAGTAATCCAGATAAACAATACCGTTTTCAACGCAGTATTTTTCCAGAAGGGAATTAAGTTCGATTACTTTTTCAGCCGGTTTGATATCCGGTCGCCATGGAAAATTATTTGCAGGGAGCACTGATGAAATAATTGTTTTAATTCCGTTTGCTGAAGCAAGTTCTGCCATAGAAACAATATTGCCATAAATATCCTCAATGGTGGTTGGACCGGTATTTTCAGCAATATCATTGATACCGGCAAGAATAACGACAACTTTTGGTTTCAGATCAATGACGTCCTGTCTGAATCTGATCAGCATTTGCGGAGTGGTTTGTCCGCTGATACCGCGATTGACATAAGAATTACCTTCAAAAAAACTGCTGTCAATTATTTTCCAGAATTCGGTAATGGAATTACCCATAAAAACAATCCGGTTTTCATTTTGAGCCGGCAACCCGAGTTTTTTATTTTCCGCAGAATATCTTTTCATATTTGCCCAGTCTGTTTGAATTCTTACATTCTGACACATTGAAATAACAGCCATTAAAGTAAAGCCTATAAACAAATATTTCTTCATAAGTAATTGACTGTTATAAATAATAATTTTACTATTTCATAGAGCTTCCGCATCTGGCCTGAAAATAAGTAATTAGTTATGCAAAAATCCAACCATTACTAAGGTACATGTTAAACAAATAAGTTGTCCATACGATGTTCATAAAACACGTTAAATACAACCCTATCTTGTAGAAAATATTAGAAGAAAAATCCTGAAATACCCAAAAATATGAAGCAGCAATCAACAGGATCAATCCAAAGTCAGAAAAGTTCCAGATACCTGAACAATTTGCGAAACTAACCATAAAAATACTTTGTAAGGACAATAAGGATATAATGAAAAATCTGAAGTTTAGCTTAAAGTCTTTAATTTTATTGAATGCCATTAAAAATAAAATAAAGAAAAATGGAGAAGTAATAGTGTATCTGAATAAGTTGTGCAAACTACCACCCTGGAAAAAAATGATAAATAAAGCCAAACCAGAAGTATACAGCATAGACAATACCATCAAATATTCATTTTTCGAAACAATTTGGGTGTTTTTTTCGACTTTAAAAAAACCGATTATTTGTTTATAATATTTCTGAAAAACAAATACGAAAAAGGGAATTGCGATTATAAAAATAACTCCCATATTTATTCCAAAACCCTCATGTGACCAGTCTCTTAAGTTATGGGGAATACTAAATTTATGATCCCAGTATTTCTGAACCTCAATAAATTTGATCAAACTTCCACTCCCTTGTCGCAATTGCAACAATGAAACTGCAAGAGCACCGGCAAAAAGCGGAGCAATCCTTAAAAATGTATTTTTAATTGTTTCCAAATACCTTTTATGTCCCATTAAAAAGAAGGCTTCTGTGCCAACAATTGATAAAAACAGAAATATATAAGTAGGTTTTGTCATGGAAGCCAGAAACAAACCCATGAACAAAATCCAGTATTTATCCTTAATAAAACCATATATTCCTATTGTTATAAAAAAGAGAAAAGTGGCTTCAGTATAAGGAATAAAAAAGATGATTGTACTGGGTAATGAAAGCAAGATAAGCAGGTTTTCATTATATTTTTTGTCTGAAAACAATTTTATAAGTATTAAAAGTGAAATTCCAAACAAAATGAAATTATAGAACAATATTCCAACAGGCGGTATGTGCAAGAATCTCCAGATATAAGGAAACATTGGAAAAAATGCAAAAATTCTTTCTCCGAATGGATTATTATAGTAACCGTTTTCTCTGACGTAATTATAACTGTATGCATCCCAGTTTGAATAATTTTCATTTTTCAAACTAATATATGGCACATCAGCCAGCATTCTGTTTCCGTTTATGTTTACCCAATTATTATATAATTTGCCAAATGTATTATCATAAACGGATTTATTTTGAAGGCCTTGAAAAACGATCCAAAAGCCTAAAAAAAAGATTATTAAAACAACTATGTTCTTTTTCATTAATAAAAATATTTTAAATCAATAATTTTAAGATAAATCAACTTAATGGTTATTGATTAATTTTCTGAATATATGTTCACTATTGCGGTAAAAATAAAATTAAAAACGAAATAAATAAAGGAAAAACTTGAATTTTTCACTTTACCTGTCATCTTCCCAAATCAGTTCAACATTGGTTCTTTCATCAAAAAAATCGGTACAGGTGCCATCGCCATCACCTGTTAAACCGCCATCGGGCTGGCAAATCAGGTTACAGTTTGTGTCATACAATACACCGGGAATGTCACAGCAGTACGAAGGAAAATAAAACACCGTTTGTCCCTCGTAAACGCACTTATATACTTTGGCCGGAGGATTGCGCACCTCATCTTTTTGGATTTGTTTGATTTTATCTTTGATACAACCGGGAGTATCTTTTGGGACATCTACTTTTTTGCAGAAGGAAAACATCAACAAAAATACGACCAAGAGCATTGAGAGCAAATGTGGTTTTTTCATTTTTTCATGTTCAGTAATATTACAAACAAAGTTTTTACCTTTTTATTATACTAACAAAGTAAAGGTTTTGTTATTTAAAGATTTAAATGAATAACAATATTACCTGCCACCTAAAAATAAAAATTCAATGCAATTTTTGAATAGGTTGGTGTAAGCGAAAAATTATAAGTTTGTTTAATTGTAACTGCTTCAGGTCCTCCAGTATTCGGGTTGAAAATATTATTTTCATATTCATTTAATAAAAACAATCTGTAATGCCTTATGCCAAATTCACCACCAAGACTGAAATTATCATCAAAAAAGTATTCCATGCCAAACCCCAGGTCTGCTCCCCAAAAACCCATTTTTTTGTAATCTTCATCAATAATCGGATCATCTTCTCCATCATATTTACTTTTACCTGAAATAAAAGGCTTTGAAACATTTAACAAAAAATATGCATTTACCTTGTTAACCTGTTTGAAAAAATATTTAATACCAATATTTGGAATGTAAATACTTGCAGATACTACTCCTTTTTCAGAATATTCCTGAATAATATTCAGATCGTAATCATATTCCTTCCCTGTTTCCTTAAAATTGCCTTTTCCATTTAAGTACTGAAATCCAAAACAAGGTATTATTTTACTATTGACCTTGTAACCAAATTGAGCCCCGTTTATATTTAACCCGGGAGAAACTGAAAAAGTCAATTGTGAAAACACATTAAAGCTGATAAAAAATACAGCAATTGCCAATAATAAAGATTTTGTCTTCATAGCTATTGTTTTTATTTTTGATTTATTATCTATTTATTTGGATCAAAAATAATAAAAAAATTTAAAAGATTTCTTTAACAAACAATTTTTTTAAACATAATTCCAATCACAATATCTTTAATCTCCTTCTTTGATGCCTTTTCAATAGCTCATAGAATGCATATAGACATAAAAACACTGCAACATACAGCCCTAATGCTTTATAATTAAAAGGATACCCACCTGAGAAAACAGCTCCATAAACCAATTTACAAAACCAAAAAACAGCTAAAGCCATAAGCACCCAACCAATGAAGTTTTTTTTCTTTAGCCAGATAAAACCATTAACAATATAGGCAGAGAAACCTGCTGTATAAAATATGATCATCATATTTCCAAATGGCCAATGCATTGTTTTAAACAGGAAAGCAATAATTACCAAAATACTCCAGATCAACAAGGGAGTTGGTCTGAAAATTTTCAGTTCTCTTTTTGAATCGATTAAAATTCCATCCAATGTATCCATTGCTTAAAATTTACATTTTACAAGTTCTACTTTAACACAAATCTGCAAAGGATTTTCATATTATTTAATTACCCTTAGCTTTTCTCCTTTTCCCCCCTGTTGAATTAATCCTATTCATTACCAACCTGAAACCGGTGTTTGCCGAACCTTTATATTTACCGGGATCCATTTCCTTAAACGGATTTGTTTGTGTATACCAATTGTTTTCAGAAGCATTTTTATCATATACAGTTTTATAAACCGGGGCCGGACTAAGCCAAGAACCACCTATAACAGAACCACTTGAAGCCATTTCAGAAACATTTTCATATAAACCTAAAATATTATAGTTGTTTCCCTGAGTCAGATGAACGGGCTTTATGCTAATCCCCGTTTTCTGAAAAAAAGCAATAGCTGTTTTATTTTCTTCTTTAGAGGGAAATAAATAGTCAAAATTGTATGTTTTGTCTGAAGAACATTTTTTTTCTTCATCAGGAGTGATCAGATAGGTATGGTCTTTATCACCGATAGCCAGAGCAGCATATGTCCATTCATCTTCAGATGGCAGTCTAAATTGCGGATATAAAATTCCATCTTCAAATTTCACTTTTCTATATTCAGTATCAGACGATTCAGGGTTTTCATTACTGGAAGGATAACTAACCGATAAATAAGCATCCGTATCAAAAAAATCAGTGGAGTCTTTGGGGTTGGGGTTAAATTGAAGAAGTCCTTCTCTGATTAATATCATTTCATTTAATCTGTCAGTTTTCCATTTTGCATATTTTTCAATCTGCACACGATTTACGCCAACAACCGGGTAATTGCGGAATATTTTATTTCTCAGATAATTATTTGCTAAAAAGTTTTTTACAGAATCAGGAAGATTTTCTCTCATCCATACAAGTGTATCCGGTAATGCTGCTACATAAGTTTCATTTGAAAAACTTTTCTTAAGAAAATTGAGATATGAAAGATACTGACCGTTGGTTTCTTCATGTGCTGAGATATAAAAAGCAGACAAACTTTTTGGTTGATCTGCCTGATTATCAAATTTAAATGTGAAATTTCCACCTTCAACCAAAATCATTCCTGGAGCGGTAGGCTGCTCAATACAAACTATTTCCTCAAATCCACTTTCGTTATAATTCCATCCCGTTGTGTCTTTTTTGTTTTTGCATGATATAAAAGTTATAAGTAAAATCAAAATTTTAGCTGATAACAATATTTTTTTATCCATGTCAATTATATTAGAATTATATAAAGTTTTTTTTTAAATTTCTTCATGATATTCAGGAACAACAGTCCTTAAGCTTAATCAAAACCTCATGATGTTTTTCCTCCCACCCCGCAAGCCAGGAAAATAGTTTTTTTTCAGCAGCATCTTCGACTTTTTCTGCTCTTTCGCGATACAATTCAATGGCATAATCTTCCTGTTCAATGGCACTGCTGATGCACAACCGCTCGAAATCAGAATTTTTGAGATATTCCATTGTTTTCGGTGTTTTCAGGATTTTTTCGACCACCTCATTGGTTTTGCTTTTAAAGTCATAATTCGGAAACTCACCTAAAGTTTGCAGATTTTTAAAAGCCTGCAACAAATACTCAATGTGCAATTCCTCTTCGTCGGCCATCTGAATAAATAAATACTCGAGATCGGAGTTTTCAGTCAGTACTGCCACCGTGTTGTAAAATGCCTTTTCTTTATTTTCAATGGCAATTGACAGTTTCAGGACATCAAGTGTAGAAAATAGTTTCATATTAATTTAGGTTTTTTTTTAAATGAAAATACTATATTATTTTAAAATAACTTTAGCAAAAACACTTTTATTATTACTTTTTATTTCAAGCATATACATGCCGCTATCGAAACCATTTAATTCAAGTTCGATCAGATTTCCGTTTTCAAGTTTTTCATACACAATTCTTCCAATTGCATCTTTTACAATAACAGATATATCATTGCTTTCCTCAAAATAAACAAATACATTTCCATCTGAAGGGTTAGGATAAACAACATAATTAACTTTGTTTACCTCTGAAATACTGACAAACGGATTAACGGTTAAAACAACTTCACAGGTATCAATATTTTCCGCATCATATGTTGCTGTCCAAACAATATGATGCGTTCCAATTTCAAATATCTCACCAGCGAGTGTGGTTCCTGAATTAACGCTATTTGTAAGAATATCTTCATTACAACTTTCTACAGAAAAAGCAGCATTGAGTTCATCGGCAGTTACAGTGTAATTGGTTTCTCCATCATTCAGATTAACAATTAAGTCGTCCGGACAAATAATTTCAGATGCTAAAACTTCTATTTCCTGAGTCTGATATTCAATATTTCCAAAGCCATCATCAAAAATCCAAAATATCACATAAATACCAACTTCGTTATATATTAATGGATCTTCAGTTGTTGCTGTTATAAATCCACCACAATTGTCAGTGGCAGTTGGAATATCTGTTATGGTTACTGAACAAACATTTGAAATAACTGGTAATTCAGTAATATCAGGAATTGGAGCGCTCAGGTCTTCTATATAAACCTCCTGAATTTGTGAAATTATATTTCCTTCACCATCATTATATGTCCAGTTAATTATGTAAGTCCCTTGTTCTGTATATGTTGTCGGATCGGAAGTTGTTCCGTTAATTGAAACACTGCAGTTATCAGTTGCAGTCGGCACATCGGCTGTAATGCTGCATTCACCATGCAACGCAGGAAGTTCAGGAAGATCAGGAATTGGAGCACCCGAATAATTGACGATTACATTTTGTGTTTGTGCGCTTGAATTTCCACTTTCATCATTATAATTCCATGTAATAGAATAGGTCCCGACAGTTGAATAAACAAGAGGATCGGATGTAGTTGCTAAAATAATTCCGGCACAATCATCGGTTGCTGATGGTATCGGAGCTGAAACAGAGCAATAACCTGTTACATCAGGCAATGTTGTAATATCAGGAACCGGAGCAGTATTATCTGTGATAATTACATTTTGACTTTGTGTGCTTGAGTTTTCATTTTCATCAGTATAGATCCAGTTAATTGTGTATGTACCTGTTCCCGGAAAATTCAATAAGTCATTTGTGGTGGCCGATACCGTTCCCAAACAATTGTCTGTTGCTGTTGGTATAGTAATTTCAATCGAACAATCTCCTGTAATATCGGTAAGAGTTGCTAAATCCGGAACGGGAGCCAAATTGTCAGTAATAATAATATTTTGTGTTTGATATGAAACTCCTCCATTACCATCTTCAAAAACCCATGTAACAACATAGGTTCCTCCTCCTGAATAGGTAAGTAAATCCTCAGTATAACCATAAATTAATCCTGAACATTCATCGGTTGCCGTCGGAGTTTCAGTAATTGTCGCAGAGCACTCCCCTGTTACGTCAGGCAATGAAACTGCATCCGGAACAGGTGGTTCATTTGTATATACAAGTAATTCATAAACACCGCAATTTGTTTCATAACCCTCGCAAACAATATAATATACTCCCGGACTACAAACAAAGGTTAAAAAGCTTCCGGTTGATCCACTGCCGCAACCGTCATCATTTTCAGCAATTGCAATCAGGTCTGAATTGTACAATAAAACATACGAATCATAATCAGATGAGCACATATCTATAAATATTGTCATTTCAGAGGAAACGGTAAACTGATACACCACATCTTTGCTTTCTCCTGCCACATTATTTAAATGAGAACAAGTGTTTCCTGAAGATAAATACGATGTACAATTACTAATTATTTCCCCAATAACAATAGGGTTATTAAAATCTTCCTGAGCATTTATTGTATTTGTTATCATTATGGAAATGACAATAAAAATCATGTATAGTTTTTTCATAATCAATATTTTTTCACATGCTATATATTTTAATATCCTGCTAATAATAAAAGAATCTCTTTTAAAGATTTTCTGTTTTTTAATATGTTTATTGCATATAAATCTAATCCAACATTGATAAAAATAAGAAAATAAAATTGTTTGGACAACTAATTTTCAAATAAATTAAAATCAGGATATACAATTAGCTAATTGTATCACAAAAGAATTTTTTCTCTGAAATTCAGAACAAAATCCTATTAATGGATCATCATTTCACAAGGTAATTCACACGATATTATTTCAATAAGTATTTCAATTAAGTGTCAAATGAACTACCCCGCAGCAGAGCAGCGGGGTATCAGCAAAGGATTTCTTTTATATTTCGCCCCAAGGGGCGTGGAACCGAGTTTACGAGCTCGGCGAAGCCAATAAAACCCAAGAGATCCCTCGACTTTGCTCGGGATCAGTTCGACTAGATAATTTCAGTTCACTATCGTTCCTGAAATTATAGTCTCACTGATTTAAAACGCCGGGCATGAAATAGTTCTGAACCTCTTTTTTGCGTACCTGTTGCTTTCCCAAAGGTCTTTCGGAGTTTTTAAAGTATATTTGAAACTGATTTCTTTAGTCTCTTTCGATTCCAGTTTAAAATTCCAGCGAAGTTCTCCATCTGCCTTCACATACTCTGCTCCTTCGATGTTAAACAATTGAAGTTTAATTTTATCCTCTTCATCAACATAAGGAACCTGATCAAGAAGTTCTACCTGCAAAGCACCGCTGTAGGCATTTTTAACTACAATATTAATTGCAGACTCTTCAATTTCAAAATTACCAATGATGTTGCGGTTCTTGTTGTCAATTGTCTCCTTGCGCATGGCCTGCACCTTGCTGTCTTTTCCCAGATAAACACTGAGTGTATCATTTGGTGCATAGGTATTTAAAAATGTTTTACCCATATAAGTACCCATATTATAAACGTTGGTTGTACCCGGAATCAGATTGTGCCGGTTCCAATCGGGAATATCAGCCATGAGGAAACCAAAGGGATCGACTTTCGGAATTAACAGATATTTGAATGATGATTGCACTTCGAATGAAGAAACATCAACAAGATAGGGTTTTGCATCGGAAGGAACCGAGTACTGATGTTCAATTTTATATTCAGCAATAACATCAGGTACTTCAATTTGCCGGAAAGTAACCTGCTTACCTTCATAGGTTACATTTTCAGGAATTTTTGTCTGCTCGTTATTCCCGTTTAATGTGGGCGCATTAAATCCACTGATGGGATCGGCTGTTGACAATTTTATACTGACCTCATCCCAGGGAATTCCGCATGCATTAAAAACATTGGCTCTGAAAACAAATTCGAGGGGTCTGTCCGGACCATAATATTTCAAATCATAAACCGGAGCCCAACCTCCTTTAGATGTCAGATATTTAAAATTGAATTTGGCTTTTTGAGCTGTTTTGGAATTAAGCACAATAATAATTTCTGACACATTGGAAGTTTTTCTCACAGAGAGCTGACTGATCTGTGATTCGAATTTTTTGATCCTGTAAGCAATATCATTTTCTTTTTCATTAAGCACAAACAGTTCCTTATTTATCTCGTAATATCTGCGTCCGAAAAACTGGGACGCTTTTTCAATTTCAGTTGTATTGACTTCGTTGTCCTTTCCCCCAATAAATTCATTCTTGGACAGCACATTTTTCTCACTTGCAAGCGCATCGGTACGGCATCCTATCAGCAGTTTTTCCTTTTTCAATCTTTCAATACTGTCTTCAAGATTGGTGATATTTTTGCTGTCAATGGAATTTTCCTTTAGAAAATTTATTCTGTCAGTCACAGTTATGATGTTTATATCCTGCTTATCGACACTCACATTTATAGTGTTATACTCTATAAAAGTTGATAAGCCAGTGAAAACCACCATGTTTTTCCCGGCTTTCAGGTTCACTTCCTGTTCATAGGCAATTTCGGCAGACGAGGTATAAACGGTAACCTCTTTGATCCGCGGAGTTATTTCTGTTTCATTTACTTGCGCATTTGCAATCAGGCCAAAAAAAGCCGCCAGAGTTAAAAGAATAAATTTTTTCATTTTATCTGAAATTATAGTTGATACTGAATTGAACTTTCATTTTATATAATGTTGTGTAATCTGTACAATCGTAACTTGTCACTGCTGATAAACGGTAATTCACTATTCCAATTCCCATTCTTTTACTAAAGGTAATAACCGGAGATAAATCAAGAACTGAGTTATCAGAATAACAAACAAAAATACCAGGAATCCATGTAGCCATTCTAGTTAATCTTATTGGTGTAGAAAAAGTTATCGAATATGAATTGCGTAGAACTTCATTCAAATCCATTAAATTAAAATAAGTAAAAAACAATCTGGTATTGGTAGTTCCCTGTTTGAAAAACTTATAAATATTCCCGACATTAATAAACCTGTAAACCGGAAAATTCCTGTTCTCTGAAAGCTGCATGAACTCCGGAATATAATTGACAATACCTGCAGAAAGAAAATAACTGTCCTTTTCGCTGAAAACAGATAATGAAAGATTAAAATTCAAGTTGTTTTGTGAATACCCTGTTTCGTTTTCAAAAAAAGAGTAATTTTCAAAATACCCCCCGGGAGCATTCACACGAATATATTTTGGTGCAATACCAATTGAAATAAAGGCCTGATTGAAAATAACATTTCTGTAAGCAAGTGATAATGATGTATAGGAATAGCTTTTGTTTTTACCATAATATTGGTTTTCAAAAAGAACACCGGCGCCGGAGAAAATGGATGGAAATGATTTTGAATATTGCAAATAAGTACTTCTGTAAGCACCACTGTTAAATGGAAACCCGGTATGTGAAAACCTTAGCAGTTTATTGGCAGTGGTGGATGTTGCCGCAGAAGGATTTATACTTGTATTAAAATGCATTATTTCGCCGGGATAATATAGCTGAGAAAAGGAAAAACATGGAAAAAGTCCAATAAAAAGAACCAAAGTAAAAGTTTTTATTTTCGTAAAGTTTTCTATCATTTTCAGATATTTTTAAGCAGACAATTATATAATGCATTTTAATTTCATTAAGTTGTCCGGATCAAAACGAATAACCTTGAATATTTTGCTCTGAATCATAAAAAAAAAGTCCATTTTTTCCCGAAATTTATCATCAAATTATTCAATAGAAAAATAAATGACCTTTTTATTACAAAAAAAAATACCTGTTTTTAAAAGGGTGATTTTCAAAATGTTAATAAAGTCGAAAAAATCATGTTTTTAACTACTGACAATCAACATGTTATAAATATTAAAAAAATCAGAAATGCGGTTGAAAAATCAATGTATTTTTTCAACATCAGAGTAATCATTTTCTCATTTTTGATGTAAAATTGTATCAATAAAATTATAGTAATTTATTTAATTATCAACGATAAATAACTTGAAAACGATGGCAAGCAATTCTTTAAGTGATTCACTTATAAAAGAAACAGAGGTTAACCGAGATGAAGAACCTCCAAGTTCGGTTAAGCCCTACCATATCAACAGACATAAATTAATAGATTCATTACTTCACTCAAACAGAGTAAAATCAACCTTAGACTTTAGAAAAGAATACCTGCCCGGTGTAATTGATTCGGAATGGAATGACTGGCACTGGCAGATCAGAAATAGCTTCAGATATTATTCCCAACTCGAAAAATTTTTCCACGTTAAGTTAAACATCACTCATGAACAGGGCAATAAAGACTCCCTTCCATTGAGAATAACTCCTTATTATGCCAGTCTGATAGATTTTTCAAACCCAAATGACCCATTGTTCAAAGCAGTCGTTCCGTCAACAGAGGAGTTTAAAATCTTTGAAGGTGAATCTTCGGATCCCCTTCACGAAAATGATTGCAGTCCGGTTCATAATCTTGTACACAGATATCCTGACAGGGTTTTATTTTTGGCTACAGGTTTTTGCAGCACATATTGCAGATACTGTACCCGTTCGCATATGGTTGCAAAAAAGGAAAAATCACATTTTTCAACACATGACCTTGAACCTGCATTTAAATATATTGAAGATCATCCTGAAATCCGCGATGTGCTCATGTCGGGCGGTGACCCGTTTACCCTTCCCGAAGAACGTTTAGAATACATATTAAAAAGACTTCGCGCAATTCCTCATGTTGAAATTATCCGTATCGGCACAAAAGTTCCTGCCGTATTGCCACAGCGCATTACCCTGAAATTCACCGATATGCTCAAAAAATATCATCCTTTATTTGTCAGCATTCATTTTACACACCCCAACGAACTAACTCCCGAAGTGCAGGAAGCAACAGCCATGCTGGCTAATGCAGGCATTCCGCTTGGCAGTCAGACCGTCCTTCTTAAAGGAATAAATGACGATGTTGAAGTGATGCGTAAATTAATGACCGGACTTTTGAAATTCCGCGTACGCCCATATTATCTGTATCAATGCGATCCGATACTGGGCTCGGGGCATTTCAGGACAACCGTCCAAAAAGGGTTGGAAATTATTAAAGGATTAAGAGGTTTTACTTCGGGTTATGCTATTCCCACATACGTGATTGATGCCCCGGGCGGCGGAGGAAAAATTCCTTTATTGCCCAACTATGTTGCTTCACACGGAAAGAATGGACTGAAACTGAAAAATTACGAAGGCAAAACCTATTTATATCCGGATTACACGGAATAAATAATATATATATGCTTGTCGGAATAACGTATGACCTTCGGGATGACTACCTGAAGGAAGGTTTTGGTCATGAAGAAACTGCTGAATTTGATAAGGAAGAAACCATAATCCACATCGAAAACGCGTTGCAACACAACGGATACCAAACTGAGCGTATCGGTCATGTGCGCAGTCTTGCAAAAAAACTTGTTGATGGAAAAAAATGGGATATCGTTTTCAATATTTCCGAAGGAATGTATGGACTTGCCCGTGAAGCACAAGTTCCATGTCTCCTCGATGCTTATAATATTCCCTATGTTTTTTCTGATGGCGTAGTGCTCGGATTAACCCTCCACAAAGGTCTGACAAAAAGGATTATCAGGGATGCCGGATTGCCTACTCCCGATTTTGCTGTTGTGGAATCCATCGAAGATGTTAATGATATAAAACTCCAATATCCCTTATTTGCCAAACCGGTGGCCGAAGGAACCGGCAAGGGTATTTCCGGACTTTCAAAAATCTCTTCGCCTGAACAACTGAAAGAAGTTTGTTCCATGCTCCTGAAAAAATTCAAACAACCCGTTCTGGTCGAAAGGTTTCTCCCCGGAAGGGAATTTACAGTCGGAATTGTGGGTACCGGAAGAAAAACCAGAGCAATTGGACTTATGGAGGTTGTTTACCGTGAAAATGAAAAAACCAAAATTTACAGTCTGGAAAACAAAGAAAATTACGAGAACTATATTGATTATTCAGTTCCCGAAGAATCAGTGGCAAAACTTTGTTTTGAGCTGACTGAAAAATGCTGGAAGGTGCTCTCTTGCCGTGATGGCGGAAGAATTGACATCAGAATGGATGAAAATGGAATTCTGAATTTTATTGAGGTGAATCCGTTGGCCGGAATGAATTCAATTCACTCCGATCTGCCAATACTCAGTCGTTTTGCAGGAATCAGCTACGAGGAACTGATTAAAATGATTATGGATTCGGCTGTTGAAAGACTGAATAATTAACTGTTGCATATTGCATGTTCCAAGTTGCATGTTCCAAGTTGTAAACTTGGAACAGCAAAAAAACAAAAACAAAAACAAAAACAAAAAAAAAGAACAAAAAGAACCATAGAATAAATTTTTTCTTATGAAAGAAATTAAAAAAGTTGTAATCGCATTCAATGAAGTGCAGGAAAATGCCGGTCCGGATGAACTGGATATTTTTGATCAGGTAGAATTGGCAGAGAATTGCCTCAAAGAGCTTGGTTATGAAACTTCAAGGGTTACTGTGAACCTGGATCTTTCAAAATTCAAAAAAGCCCTTCTGGACGAAAAACCCGATTTGATTTTTAATCTGGTTGAAAGCATCAACAACCACGGTGAACTTTTATATTTTGCTCCGGCTTTATATAACAACCTACGCATTCCCTATACCGGTGTCAATACAAATGGTTTGTTCATTACCACAAACAAACCGCTTGCAAAAGTCTGGATGCAGCGTAACAACATTCCGACCCCCGAATCTGCCGAGCTTAACGAAACCCACAAATTAAAAAAAGATAAAACTTATCTGGTAAAACCCAAGCTCGAAGATGGTTCTCTTGGATTCGACGATGATTTGGTTTTCAAAGGTGCCGATGTGGATAAATTTGACAAAATCAAAACCATGAGCACAAATCATTTCTTCATTGAAGAATATGTTGACGGACGTGAATTCAATATCTCTATGCTGGGCGGAAACAAAGGTCCCGAGATTTTACCTATTCCGGAAATGAACTTTCACAATTTTCCCGAAGACAAACCGAAAATTATGGGTTTCAGGGCAAAATGGGAAGAAGGCAGCTTTGAATATGAGAATACTTCACGCAGTTTTATTGATGAAACTTCTGAAAACGTACTGGTTGATAAACTGAAAAAAATATGTGTTGAATGCTGGAATGCTTTCGAACTTTCAGGATTTGTAAGGGTTGATTTCAGGGTTGATAAGCAAGGCAATCCCTATGTTCTTGAAGTCAATGCCAATCCATGTATTACACCCGGGAGCGGGTTTTACAGCGCCTGCGAAAAAGCCGGATACACATTCACCAGCGCAGTTGTCAGAATAATTGAAGATGCAACAAGAAACCTAAGATAAGAAAACTATGAACATTACATTCCGCAACCAAATGAAAAATTCCGATCCCGAATCAGTCAGGGATATCGTGAAATCAACAGGCTTTTTCTATGATTATGAAATTCCGGTTGCCGTTGAACTCGCCCAGGAAGCTCTTGATCAGGGACAGGAAAAATCAGAGTATTACTTCCTGTTTCTTGAAGTAGATGGCCGCACGGTGGCCTATTCATGTTACGGACCTATCGCCTGTACTGTTGGAAGTTACGATTTGTACTGGATTGCCACGCATCATGATTTCAGGGGAAAAGGACTGGGAAAAATGTTGCTTGAAAAAACCCATGAGGCAATAAAGAAAATGGGTGGCAGACTGGTAGTTGCAGAGACATCCGGAATTGAAAAATATCTTCCTACAAGAAAATTTTATGAAACAAACGGATATATAGCGGAAGCAATTATTCAGGACTTTTATCAACCCGGTGATGCAAAATATGATTTTATTTTCAGATTGTAGAGGATTCCTGTCAGGGCATTTTATACATTTGCATCCTGATCATTTTTAAATTGAATTACATTGGCTGTAAAAATCCAACCCGGAGAATTTCTTGATTTAGCAAAAAAGCTGCCTGTCATTGATGTAAGAGCACCACTCGAATACAATGCAGGACATATTCCGGGCGCCATTAACATTCCCCTCTTCACCGATGAGCAAAGAGCCATTGTAGGAACTACATACAAAAGAGAAGGATCAAAAGCTGCTATTATTTCAGGACTTAAACTTGCCGGCCCTGATTTTGCCGAAAAAGCAAAACAAGCCATGAAGATTGCCACCAACGGTGAAATACTAATGCATTGCTGGCGTGGTGGTATGCGCAGTGAAAGTATGGCATGGCTTTTTGAGTTGGTCGGAATTAAAGTGTCCCTGCTCGAAGGTGGTTACAAAGCGTACCGGACTTTTATCAGAAAATCATGGGAACAACCATTGAAAGCTGTAATCCTTGGTGGTTTAACAGGCAGTGGAAAAACTGAAGTCATTCACGAAATCAGAAATAGAGGTCATCAGGTAATTGACCTTGAAGGAATAGCTAACCATAAAGGTTCAGCTTTCGGAGCACTCGGACAGCCTGAACAACCTACAAATGAGCAGTTTGAAAATGATTTATATAAAGCGTTTTCCGAAATTAATAGAAAGGAAATAGTCTGGCTCGAAGATGAAAGTAAATCCATTGGAAAAGTGAGATTGCCCGACAGGCTTTATGAAGCCATGAACGAATGTGCCCAATTTCGTCTGGATTTGCCTTTAGAAATAAGGATAAAAAGAATTGTTAAGGAATATGCGTATTTCGATAAGGAACAATTGAGCGAAATCATCAACCGAATTTCAAAGAAATACGGGCCAAACAAGGTTAAAACAACCATTGACTTACTTCAACAGGAAAATTTCAATGCTGTTGCTGAAATGCTTCTGGAGTATTATGACCATACTTACTCACATGCCACTTCGCGAAGAAAATGTAAAGAGATTTACATTATAAATGCTGACTCAGATGTTTCTGGTGAAAATGCTGAAAAGATTCTTGAATCTTTCAAAATGAATTTGAAATGATTACGGCATCCTGTAAACCACAGCATTGGCATTCATTCCGGCCCCAACAGAAGCAAAAACAATATGATCACCATTATTAAAGCTGTGATCCTTCATTTTTCCATGGAAAATAAAATCGAAAAGAATGGGTAAAGTTGCAACCGAATTATTTCCAAATTCAGCAATGGTCATAGGCATAATCATTTTAGGAATATCTTTTATATGATTCAACCTAAACAACCTTTCAAGCATGGCATCATCCATTTTTTCATTAGCTTGATGAATCAGGACTTTTTTAATGTTTTCAATAGAAACTTTGGCTTTTGCAAGAGCGTCCTGGATAACCTGAGGAACGGTTTTTAGTGCATATTCATATAATTTGCGGCCATTCATCTTTAAAAATATTTCATTTCCCTTATACTCTGAGTTATAAGATTTATCCATTTTTAAAAGATATGCGTAATCTACTGCGTCACTTCTTGTAAGGTGCGATAAAATTCCAACAGGTGTTTCACTTTCCACAGCTTCAACAATTACAGCACCTGCTCCATCGGAATAAATCATACTGTCGCGGTCATGTGGATCTGAAACCCTGGATAAAGTTTCAGTGCCAATAACCATGATTTTTTTTGCATCACCTGATTTTATGTAATAATCAGCCTGAATAAGTCCCTGTAGCCAGCCCGGACAGCCAAAAGGCAGATCATAGGCAACTGTATATGGGTTCTGAATTTCCAATTTAGCTTTAATTCTTGAAGCCAAACTGGGAACCATATCGCTTTTGCGATTATCACTTTTCACATCCCCAAAATTATGAGCAACAATAATATAATCAAGCTCTTCCGGGTTAATCTTTGTTTTATTTATTGCATCAACAGCTGCAAGATATCCCAAATCGGAAGTAACCTGCTCATCGCTGCTGTATCTTCTTTCACTGATTCCGGTAATCTGGTGAAATTTTTCTATAATTTCTGAGTTATCCTGGTTAATGACTGTTCCTGTAGATTCGTAAAATTGACTATTTAAGAAATTTTCGTTTTTAATTATCTGGTCTGGAAGATAGTGTCCTGCTCCGGAAATAACTGAATAAAAAGTTTTTGTCATAGAACTTGTACGGAATAAAATTTTCACAAAGATAGGGACAATTATCTCGTAAAAAGAATTTTATTCAGGATATTATTAAGATTATTGTAAAGCCCTTATTAATTAAATATTGTATAATAATTTTATTTAATAGCTGATAATCTGATATTTAAATCTTTTTTTCCTTACTTGATTGTCGTAAAAAAAACATTTTTTTCGTCAATTTTTTTTATTCTTTTATAATTTTAAATACAGAAACATTACCTGTTTCCATATTTTTTACCCTGACTATATAGCAACCCTTTTCAAAATTGCTGATTTGAATCATACCATCCTTTGTTTTCAGAATAACCTCACCAATAACATTAAATAATTCTGTTTCACAATTAAAATCCGTATTTTCTGATTTTATATACACAAAGTCTTTGGCTGGTATCGGCCAGACTGTAATTATTTGATCATTAACCAATTGTTCAATTTCTGTACCTGAAAAATGAATTGTGTCAGTTTGAGATGCCTGACAACCATGAAACCATGTGTCTAAATTCACAATGTAATCCCCTGCTTCTTCATATTGAATTTCAGGATTAATCTCATTTGAGTATTGCCCATTGCCGAAAGACCATTGTAAACTGTCATAATTTTCTGATAAATTTTCAAAAGAAAACGAGTCAAAACCTGAAATAACATCAAAATAAACCGATTGGTTATAAGAATTTATTCTCCATAATGAAAAATGATTCAACACAATAGAATCTGACACCTGCTGAAAATACTCTGCTTCGGCTGTATCAACACTGTTAAAATAAGTGGTTCCAAAAGATGGCTTTTGAAAAACAGATGAATAAAAGGCGCACGCAATAATATATGAGCCTTTGTAATTGGGATGAATATCACCATAGCTTCCCCAAAACATACTATCCGGATTTTCATTCCATAAGTGACTGATGACTTCGCCTGCCGGAGCAAAAAAGTTTTTAGTTGAATCTGCAAGGTATGTCAGGTTGGCCCTGATCAAATCCATGGTATTATTGTAATTGGTGATATCTGTTAATGTATTTCCCCAAATTCCATAAGTAATTTCATAATACAGAATTTTTGCACACGGATTGTATTTATATGCCGAATCGAGCATTATTCTGGCTTCCATTAAGGTCTGACTAATGGGATAGGAATAACCAGGTGATTCATTTGAACCTGGCTGAAGAATGATAACATCCCAGGTTCCTTCCCTGAAATAATTATAAACATTGGGATCTATGTAGTAGTGAATAAAACCTGTACCCCCGGGAGCATATACAGTAACTTCAACTGAATCGCCTTTACTATCTGCAATCTCTTTAAAGGATTGCGGCATGTCGTTGAAATAAGTGATGCTATTGCCAATAAAAAGCACATTGATTTTATCAGCCTGAGAGAAAACAGAAAAATAAGCAAAGCTTATCAGGAATAGAAAATAAAATTTCATTGGTCAAAGTTATTTTCAATATGACCTGATTTTTGAAAAAAAGTTGCCAATAAACACGGTTAATTTGATCAAAAACTATCTGGCCCGTTTAAATGCAGACTCGATATGTTCAGAAAGCCGTAAAAATATCTCATCCTTGTTGCCCATACCGTCAACAGTGAAAACCCTGCTCTGCGAACGGTAGTAATCTGCAACCGGAACGGTGATATTCTCATAGTCTTCGAGTCTTTTTACGATTGCCTCGGTCTCTGTATCATAAGATTTTTTGCTTTCAGTTTTTGCTCTACTGGAAAGACGTCTGAAAAGTTCGAGCATGGGAACTTTTATTTCAATCATGCATGAAATGGATGAGTTTAATTTTAGCAAAAGTCCCTCAAGTATATATGCCTGAACCATGGTTCTTGGGAAGCCATTAAACAAATACCCTTTTGATTTCTGGTTTTTCTTGATTTTCGTCTCCAGGATTCTGATTACAATTTCATCCGGAACAATAGCTCCGGTTTTAAGATATGCTGCTGCTTTTTTCCCCAGATCGGTGCCTTTGTTTATTTCCTGCCTGAGCATATCTCCGGTTGAGATATAAGTAAGGTTGTATTTTTTTGCCAGCATTTGGGCCTGGGTTCCTTTTCCAGCCCCGGGGTGACCAAAAATGACCACATTCAGCAAAGCTTTTTTAAGTGTATGTTCGATGGCATCATTCAGTCTGCCATAAACATCCTTAATAGTTCCCATACCATTAATAGGCATGAAAATATTTTTATCCTTATAAAAATTTGCAACAGGCAATGTTTTATTACGGTACTCCTTCAATCTGTTTTTGATAACTTTAAGGTTATCATCAGAGCGGCCCGAGGTTTTAGCCCTTTCCAGCAATCTTTCTATGGCTTCTTCCTCGGTAATTTCCAGACTAAGCATGCAGGTAAGTTCCGTGTTCAATTTAAGTAAAAGTCCTTCCAGAATATATGCCTGCACATAGGTACGCGGAAACCCGTCAAACAAAAAACCATTAACATCGGTATTTGTGGTTATGTTTTTTTCGATGATCTGAACAATGATTTCATCAGATACCAAACCGCCTTCATCAATTATACTTTTAGCTTTTCTTCCCAGATCGCTTCCCTCCTGAATTTCCCTTCGTAAAATATCACCAGTTGCAATATAGGCAAGGTTATGATCTTTAATAAGTTTTTCGGATTGGGTTCCTTTTCCAGCGCCCGGAGCGCCAAATAGTGCAATGTTCAGCATTTGTTCTTCGTTTAGTTCGTATAAATATAAAACTATGATTGTTAATAACCAAGAAAAAATGTCTGTAATTTTAAAAAAATAACCAGATAAACCGCATTTATAATAATGTATAGAGCAATTAACAATTTGTTCATAACCAAAGTGTATAACATGTTGATTTATAAACCTTAAAAAATTTGCTTTTGCATATTCCAATGTAGTATATTTGTTTCATCAGACTGCTGACGAACTGAGGTTTGGTGAGCAGAATGTGATAAAGACCGTCATTAGTTTGGCGGAAACTGATCAGGTTCTTTCAAAAAAATGCAGAAGCCAGGTGATGCGAGACTGGTTCTGACTCCGGTTTAAAAGGGATTGTTCATTTCGGTGAATGGTTTTCAAATGTTGTTGACAAAGCCGCAAGGCGGAGTGAGCGACGATTAATCAGGGCTAAAAAAGTGACGCAGGTTTTCGGATCGGCGTATTACAAAGTGAACCACCAAAGTTTTACATCATTGCAGATGAAGCAGGATGGGATCTGACTCCCGCGCAAGTGGCACCTTAAGTGTTTCGGCACAAAAGGCGAACCCGGGTGTTGCAGCCGACCGCAAGGAAGGATGTGGCACAGCAAAAGAGCTAAAAAAGAACTGTTGACCTTTTCGGAGGAAAACAGACTCAAAGTGAACCCGCAAATCATGCTCCATGAGTCGGGCCCGAAAGAATGAGACTTCGGTTGAATTCTGAAGGTCAGTCACTGCCGGTGGATGCAGAACGGAATAAGGTATGTTAACTGAAACTCGTGAAACCCCTACGTGAAACGACATCGGTGCCTGAAACGATAAAATCATCAGGCTGCGTACCAAATGCCGGCACACCGGATACTTACCCGAAGCAAACTGCTTGCAGGATGCCGAAAGTATAAAGTTCAGTCCGGAAAAAGTCTGGCACTTGAGCAGCGAAAGTTGTTTAAGTGAAAGGGAGTCAATCGTCAAGAATGGCTCCCTTTTTTTTGTGAGACTTAATTTATAAGAGCCCTTTTCGGGCTCTTATAAATTATTAGTCGAACAACCCTCGACATTTTTGTCGGGGTTTGTGAACCATAAAGTTTTTTTATGATATTCTTGAGACTACTTTTTTATACCAATAAACGATTCCAATATCTTAATAATCGTTTTTTCTTCCCTTTTCATGGATTCATTTCTTCCCCAAAAATAAATTACAAAAGCAAATTTCCCATTATAGGCAATTAATTGCCATGCCTCATAATCTTTGCTGTTGTAATAATCATCTTCATTCCCGAAATCGGATTTCTGGCGGATAAAAGTCAGTTTTTTTGTTTTTATTGTATCAAAGTCCCCCTGTTTAATAAATTCATAATTCCAGACTTTCTGTCTTTTCTCTGAATTAACATCTTCTTTCAAGCATGGATATACAACCATTCCCACACGCATACTATCAATATCCGAAAAATTTATTGTTCCCGAACAATGGCAAACACTGCTTCCATAGGCATCCCAGTCATCACTCGCTCCAAAACCATCTACATTCCAGCTTTTCGGAAGTTTATATTTCATATTGTAATCGCTTTGATCAACTATTCTCCAACTCTGAGGGTAAATTTTTAAACCCAATGAAAACAGAACAATTATGATTATCAGACTTTTCATATCAGGAGTTTTTTTTAATTAGTTCGCAATAATATAATCTATTAACTCCAAATCAAAAGAAAAAGTTGCATAACCGCAATTAATTTATTTCAATTCTTTTATGAATATAAACGAAATCTGAAAAAAAATTCGCATATTTGGGATTGGAAATGAAATGCTTACAAATTCTTGTAAGATATTAATTAATAATTAAAAACAAGTTTTAACATGACAAAACGCGTTTATTTGTTTGGAGACAAATCGGCCGAAGGTAAAGCCGATATGAAGAATTTGCTTGGCGGAAAAGGTGCAAACCTTGCCGAGATGAGTTTACTGGATATTCCTGTTCCTCCCGGATTCACCATCACCACTGATGTTTGTACCGAGTATTACACTGTTGGAAAAGAAAAACTGCAGGAACTGCTGAGAGCTGAAGTTGAAAACGGACTTGCCCATATTGCAAAAATTACCGGAACAAAATTTGGTGACAAAGAAAATCCCTGTCTGATGTCCGTTAGATCAGGCGCCCGTGCATCAATGCCCGGAATGATGGAGACTGTTTTGAATGTTGGTCTGAACGATGAAACACGCGAAGCCCTGATTAAAAAAACAGGCAATGCCCGTTTTGTATATGATTCACAAAGACGACTGATTCAGATGTATTCTGACGTTGTTATGGAAAAAGCTGCCGGAATCGAACCTAAAGAAGGACAAGGCGTTAGAGTTCAGCTCGAGCACTTATTGCACAATCTGAAAGAATCCAAAGGTTACAAAAGTGATACTGATTTGACCGAAACTGACCTAAAAGAACTTATTGTTGCTTATAAAAACAAAGTAAAAGAAGTTTTAGGCGTTGCTTTCCCCGAAGATCCAATGGAACAATTATGGGGTGCTGCTTTTGCTGTATTCCAGAGTTGGAACGGTAAACGCGCTATTGCCTACCGTAAAATCGAAGGTATTCCTCACGAATGGGGAACTGCTGTTACTGTTCAGACAATGGTATTCGGTAATATGGGCGATACTTCTGCAACCGGCGTTGCTTTCACAAGGAACCCTGCAACAGGAGAAAATTACTTTTATGGCGAATGGCTTGTTAATGCCCAGGGCGAAGATGTGGTCGCCGGTATCAGGACTCCAAACCCAATCAATGAAGTTGGAAAATCTGAACACACCAAACATCTTGCTTCACTTGAAACAGCTATGCCTGAAGCATATCAGCAATTAAATGCAATTCAGCAAAGATTAGAAGGACATTATCATGATATGCTGGATATTGAATTTACTATTCAGGAGAAAAAATTATATATGCTGCAGTGCCGCGTTGGTAAACGCAATGGTACCGCTGCTGTGAAAATGGCTTTGGATATGCTTGCAGCCGGAATGATTGACGAAAAAACAGCTGTTTTGCGCGTTCAACCTTCCCAGCTTGAAGAACTCCTCTTCCCGCTCCTCGATCCAAAAGCTGAAACAAAAGCTTCTGTACTTTGTAAAGGTCTGCCTGCCGGTCCGGGTGGTGCATTCGGTAAAATTGTGCTGACAGCTGCCGATGCTGTTGAAGCTGTGAAAAAAGACCCGAAAGCAAAAGTGATCCTTGTCAGAGAAGAAACAAATCCCGAAGATATCGAAGGTATGCGCGCTGCTCAGGCTATCCTGACTGCCCGCGGTGGTATGACCTCACACGCTGCACTGGTTGCACGCGGATGGGGAAAATGTTGCATCGTTGGTGCTGCCGATATTAAAATTGACTGGAGTAACAGAACCATAAAAATGAAAGATGTTACTTTAAACGATGGCGATGTTATTTCATTAAACGGAACAAAAGGCACTGTTTATCAGGGCGAACTTCCTACAGTTAGCGCTGCTGAAAATGAAAACCTGGTTAAATTCATGACCATCGTTGACAAATTCAAGAAAATGAAAGTAAGGACCAATGCCGACACTCCCGAAGATGCTGCAAAAGCACGTACATTTGGAGCAGAAGGTATCGGACTTTTCAGAACCGAGCATATGTTTTACGGTAAAAATTCTGAAGAACCATTGTTTTATTTACGTAAGATGATTATTTCTTCGACCGAAGCTGAACGTCGTGCTGCACTGAATGAATTGTTCCCATACGTGAAAAAAGATATCAAAGGAACTCTGGCTGCTATGGATGGCTACCCGGTAACTTTCCGTACCCTTGACCCACCATTACATGAGTTTGTTCCGGAACGCGAAGATGAAAGAATAAAACTTTCAAAAGCTCTGAACATCACCATGGATCAGTTCCTTGATAGAGCAAACAAACTGCATGAAGTGAATCCGATGATGGGTCACCGCGGTGTTCGTTTGGGCATCACCTACCCCGAAATCACCGAAATGCAGATTCGTGCTATTTTTGAATCTGCTGCTGAACTGTTGCAGGAAGGCAAAAAGGTATTCCCCGAAATCATGATTCCTGTTACCTGTATCGAAACAGAATTACAGCATCAGTATAAGATTTTCGAAAAAGTGTATCCTGAAGTTCTGGCCAAATACAACATGAAGGAAATTCCGCATATGATCGGAACCATGATTGAAATTCCGAGAGCTGCACTGGCTGCTGAAAAGATTGCCAAATATGCTACTTTCTTCTCATTCGGAACCAATGACCTTACTCAGATGACCTTTGGTTTCTCAAGAGATGACATCGGAGGATTTTTAGGTGATTATCTTGATCAGAAAATTTTACCGGTTGACCCGTTCCAGCAAATTGATCAGGATACTGTTGGCCAGCTGATGAAAATTGCCTGCGAAGGTGGAAGAAAAGCCCGTCCTGATATCAAACTCGGTATCTGTGGCGAACATGGCGGAGAACCCAATTCAGTTGAATTCTGTCACAAACTTGGATTGTCCTACGTGAGCTGCTCACCTTTCAGGGTGCCAATCGCAAGACTTGCTGCTGCTCAGGCTGCAATTAAACATGGATAGTAATTATTCTGAAATATTGAAAAAACCGGCTAAAGGCCGGTTTTTTTGTTTTAAATTTTTTGGTTTTTTTTATAAATGAGGCTAAATTGACCAAAATTTTATTTTTAAAGTTATGTGTAGAATAAACAAGCTTATTTTTATCTTACTTATTATATTTTGCAATAGTTCTTTCTCTCAAAATGAGATATCTTTTAGGATAGGATCTATTAAGTTGCTGGACAAATTAGACTGGGTTTATAAGCCGACACCCTTATATTCTTTTTCATATATTTATTTAAACGACGCTGAAAAAAGTACCTCATTTGGAATTGGCGGCTCCTTTGGAATGACTAAATTCACTCCAAAGGAAGAAAAATTTTACTATCAAACCGACAATTCCGAAATTGGTTATGTCACTTATTCTGACTACAAAATGTATCAGCTCCTGATGAAAATGGAGTTACATTTTATTGATAATGAAATATTTGAGCCAGCCATAGGACTGCATGGTGGTTTTTTTTACACAGGATATGATTATTATTCAAAAGATGAAACAATTACTGATGGAACAACCTTTGGAACAGATTTGGCTTTGTGTCCAAATGCCGGAGTAAATATAAACATTACTGAAAATTTTGGAGTTTCATTACAGGCAATATATAATGTCTATGTTTTTCTTGGAGATCTTGATGATAATATGTTCATATACCATCCCGATGGCGGTTCAATAAATTATTTCACAACAATAAACTACGGTATTCATTACCGATTTAATTAAATTTCTTTATGAAAGCTATCACTATAATATTTGCCCTTTTTATCCTTTTTTCTTCATGCAAGAAAAGTGAAAGTCCCTTTCTTTCTCAGGCAGAAGTTGATAATTATTTACAAAACTTAAATGAAGGATTGGATTACATAGCATACATTTCAGAAAACGACATTTATTATTTTACAGATATTGACAATGCGCCCATCAGGTTAACAAATACTCCGCTAATTGAAAAAACAAATGTTCAGATTAGTAAAAACGGCAATAAAATAGCCTATCTGAAAGAAGATAATTACCCTGTAATAATTGATTTTAGTGGAAATGTTATCGACGAGTTAACTGAGTTTACAAACATAACTCAAATGGATTGGAGTGAAGACGGAAGCAGTTTGTACATGCTTATTGAGAATGAACTTTTTTACTATGGTCCTGAATTAAATGTGCGCGATTTGACTTTCTATAATGTTCCTTATTTTCCATATAATACAATATTATCAGCATCCATTTCAAAAGATTTGGATCTGGCATATGTCATGCGATATTATGATGTGGCAGATTACGATTATCACGAAAAACTTATAATAAAACCATATGGAACCGACGTTACTTTAGAATTTTTTTCCACACACAGCAGAATGGCCTATGTTGATTTTTCCTCAAACTACAGGGATTTTGTTTTGGCCTTCAATAATTACTCTGATTCAAAGGAATATATTCGTCTTGAATTTTATTCAGATTACACCGGTATATCTGATACTGAAAAAGACTACGGAGAATGGTCAACCCCATCCTATCGCAGTGATTTAAATTACGTGTTATCCGGATACAGTGATTACAACTACATATTAAAGGCTACTGATCTTAGTGAATATGGATCAAAAGACATATCATTAGGTTCTTATTGTTTTAGCGAGGATCTTATTTATTGCGATTGGGAGTAATTTATCGGAACTTTTTTAGCATTTTAAGAAATAAAAAACCCCATTGAAATTCAATGGGGTTTTTAGATTTGATTTTATAAAGAACTACTTCTTCATTCTGTCAAGTAACTGGTCGTTTTCATTGTACAATGAAATTTCCAGTGGCATTTTGCCTAAAGCGTGGGTTGCACAGCTCAAGCATGGGTCATAAGCCCTGATACCTATTTCAACTGCATTCATCATAGGTTCAGTGATTTCTTTCTGACCGTTCATCATTTTCTTTGCAATGAAATTAACAGATTCGTTCATTGGCTGGTTATTGTTTGTTGTAGAAACAATAAGGTTAGCTTTTGTAATCTGGTCGTTTTCATTGATTTCATAATGATGGAAGAGGGTTCCTCTAGGAGCTTCGATTAAGCCAACACCTTTTGAAACTTTTTTGCCTTTGGTAACCAAATCATTCTTCATGAGATCGGGATCATTCAGCAATAATTTAATCATTTCTGCAGAGTGCAGCAATTCGATCAAACGTGCCCAATGATTGTGCATACACATGTTGTTTGGTTTGCCATTGGTATAAGCTTTGTAAATTTCGAATTCTTTCTGAGCCATTGGGGTTGGGATGAATTTAGCAGTATTTAAACGTGCTAACGGACCAACGCGGTACCATCCTTTTTCTTTGCCCAGTGATTTGATGTAAGGGAATTTCATGTATGACCATGATCTTACTTCTTCCTCGATATAATCGGTGTAATTCTGGTAATCAACACCGTCGAAAATTACGTTACCTTCAGAATCAACTGCTTTTAAAACACCATGATAAAGATCCAGAGCGCCGTCTTCTCTTACCAATGATAAGTGATTTGACGGGAACATTGAGAAATTATCAATAAATGCAGCATTCTTTGAATGGAAATCTTTCAATAAATCCACTGAAGCCTGAGCCCAAGCGATCATCTTGTCGATGTTCATTGGATCCGGACCATTCAGGAATTCATTCTTTTCTTCCAGGCTCAGATTTTTGTTGATACCGCCGGGTATTGCACCAGTTCCGTGGATTTTCTTACCTGCTGTAGCGCGGATGATTTCCTGTCCGAATTTTCTCATAAGAACTGCCTGAACGGCGAGGTCTTTATACTCGGGGGTAATAATCAAACCGATTACGTTTCTGATTGCCGGGTTAGCATCATAACCGAATAATAAATCGGGAGCTGCCAGGTGGAAGAAATGCAATGCATGAGACTGGAACATTTGTCCGTAATGCATTAATCTTCTCATTTTTTCGCCGGTGGGTGTTAAACCATGACCGGTTCCTGCGCCAACGATAACATCTAACGCTTTTGCTGCAGCCAGATGGTGACTTACCGGGCAAATTCCGCAAAGACGCTGAACGAGAACGGGAGCTTCCCAGTATGGTCTGCCCTGCACGAATCTCTCGAAACCGCGGAATTCAACGATGTGCAGCCTGCTCTGCTGAACGTTACCCTGATCATCAAGATGAATGGTAACTTTACCATGTCCTTCGACTCTGGTTACAGGTTCTATAGTGATTTTTTGTGCCATTGTTCTACTCCTTTCTTAATCAAATTTAACAACTTCGTAAGGTAAATCCATTTTACTACCGGTTAATAATGCTACAAGTGCATTCCAGATAAGGTCGGCTCTTGGTGGGCATCCTGGCAGATAATAATCGATCTTAACGATTTCATGCAATGGATAAACTTTGTCCAAAATCATTGGAAGTTCATCGTCATTGGGAAGAATTCTTTCTTTGTTCAGACTTACAGTTGGGCCGTCACAATAAGCTTCGTTGATGCATTCTTCAACGGGAATTCCGTTTCTCAATGCAGGCAGTCCGCCCATGATAGCACATTCGCCAAGAGAGATCAATATCTTACAATTTTTCCTGAAAGCGAGAAGATTTTCAACGTTTTCGCTGTTGCAACATCCACCTTCGATGATACCAACATCGCACATTTTGGTGAAAGTCTTAATGTCATCAATCGGTGATTTGTTGAATTCAACCAACTCAACGAGTTGTAAAATTCTGTCGTCAATATCGAGGATCGACATATGACAACCGAAACATCCGGCTAATGAAGCTGTTGCTACTACTGGTTTACTCATTATATTATACCTCCATTAATTTTAAATTAAGAAACTTTTTCAATTTCACTACCGATTTGGTGTTTATCGTATTTACGAGTACCAATTGGCTCATCGAATCCTTTTTCTTTTCTAAGGATAGATCCAACAGGACAAACATCCATAGCTTCCTGAGCCTGTTTATCGGTCAGTTTAGCAGCAAGAGTTTTGTCGATGTTGATTTCCAGATGGGCGCCTCTTCCTCTGAATGCAAATACGTTTTTACCATCAACATGAACAGTGCGGATGCATTTTTTGCACATGATACATCTGTTTCTGTCCAGGTAAATTTTTCCTGCACCGGCTTCCACTGCTTTTGGAGGGAATGAGTACGGGAAACGTGGAACCATCATCTGGTATTTGTATCCAAGAGCCTGCAGTTCGCAGTTTCCGCTCTTTTCGCAAGCAGGGCAGAAATGGTTACCTTCAACGAACAGAACTTCAACGATAGTTTTTCTGAGTTCGGTCAGTTCGGGAGTGTCATTTTCAATTTTCATGCCTTCATCAACGGGAGTAGTACAGCCAGCCATATTTCTACCATTGATTTTACATGTACATACTCTGCAAGATCCTGCTGGGATCATGCCTTTCATATGACATAAAACAGGAATATAAACACCGTTTTCGGCGGCAGCATCAACAAGCATCATGCCTTTTTCTGCTGTGCATTCCTTTCCATCAATTATAAATTTAACTTTATTGCTCATATTTACTTCTTTTTGTATATCAGTTTTTATTACTTCCTTAGCTGAAGAAACTGTATCCTGAACTTTATCCAGTGGAGTTTCAACAGGTAGTTTTTTTCCGAATAAATTATTAAATAATCCCATGCTTTATATATTAATGGTGAATATTTGGCTTTCTACCTACATAATTACAAGAAGTTTGTACAGAAGCTGCTAAATCAAAATCGCTATGATAATCAACATCTTTTACAAGTTCTTCGTATTTATTCCTGAAGTTTTTAATTGTTGTGGAAATTGGGTTTCCAGAAGTCTGTCCCAAACCACAACGGGTAGTTTTGCTGAGGGAATTGCTCCATTCTTCGAGGTCAGCGATATCTTTTTTAATACCGTTTCCATTAAGAATTTTTTCAAGTTTTTCCTTCATGATATGATTAAGTGCTCTGCAAGGAACACATGAACCACATGATTCGTCTAACATGAAATCCATGAAATTCAATGAAAGGTCTTTCAGTAAATTTCTCTGGTTACCAACAACAATCATAGAACCTCCGGTAGGAAGATCTTCGAGAGCAATTTTTCTTCCAAACTGTGAAGGAGGAACACAAACTCCGGATGGTCCGGCAACCTGAATAGCCTGAGTTTTAGCAGCATCAGCGCCACATAAAGCAAGCATTTCGGTTAAAGTCATTCCCCAAACTACTTCATAAACGCCTGGTTTTGCGCAGTCACCTGAGATACTAATTACTTTTGTACCTGAAGATTCGGCAGTTCCCATGCCTTTATACCATTCTCCACCTTTTTCAATAATTTTTGATACAGCGCAGAAAGTTTCAACGTTGTTCACGATGGTAGGTTTGTTATATAAGCCAACCTGAACAGGGAATGGTGGTTTGTTTCTTGGTTCGCCTCTTTTTCCTTCGATTGATTCGATCAGTCCGGTTTCTTCACCGCAAACATAAGCGCCTGCGCCAAACTGAATTCTGATATCAAATTTAAATTTATCCAAAACATTACCTAATAATTTTGCGTCTCTCATTTCTTTGAGGCAATTTTCAAGGTAAGCCTGTAAATATCTGTATTCACCTCTCAGGTATAAAACACCTTCGTCGGCTCCGACTGCGAAACCACCGATGGCCATACCTTCGAACATCATTTTTGCTTTTTCGGTAAGAAGCACTCTGTCTTTAAAAGTACCTGGTTCTCCTTCGTCAGCGTTGCAAACAACATATTTTTTTGCACCGGCTGCCTGTGAGCAGAAATCCCATTTCATACCTGTTGGGAAACCTGCGCCTCCACGACCGCGGATGCCCGATGTTTTAACTTCCTGAACAACGGCTTTTGGTCCCATTTCAACAACTTTTTTAAGAGCTGCTCCGACCTGGTAATCTGTAAATAATACAGGACCATTGTTCATGATGTTGTTTTTCACCATTGATTTAACCAGCGGATTGGCATTAACGCCATCACCGTAAGTTGTAATCATATCTTTCACACATTTACCTTCTTTAATTCCGGCAATAATTTCATTAACTTTTGCGGGAGTAAGACTGGTAAAAACCTGGCCGTTGATCAATGCAGCGGGTTCCTGATCGTTCATACCGATATCAGCGGTATAGTGCAAACCGATTTTTCCATCGGCAGTCACCTGACCAAATTTAACACCTGCAGCAGTTTCAAATGCTTTCGCAATTTCGCCTGCACCCATCATTTCGGCAACTGCGCTGTTGTTTAAATAAACAGCATATTTACCGGCTGGTTTCTTGGTGAAAAAATGGTAGAATGATCTGGTTTGCTCAACATCCACACCTGAAATGTTTAGCAAAGCCGCAATTTTTTCAACTGCTTCGTCTGATACGCAATTAAATTCAGTCTGAACATCATAAAGAATGTCCATTAAGCGAGCTGAATCTTTGCCGTATTTCTCAACAATTTTTTGCAAAGTAGCTTCCATAAAATCAATCTCTATTTAAGTAATTTGTTAATAAATTAATTTTCATTTGTTAATCGCTTAACAAATATAGTTGTGCTAAAAAATGCCAAACATGATAAAAGTCATGTTTTCGTGGTTTATATTTAGAACAAATTAAAATAATGATCGAAAAATATTAATTAAATTTCTGTATTTCTGATACTTGTAGTCAAAATATGATTTTATTCATGATTTGAATATGTTGTATAATATGTATCTGCTTCAACGCATCATAAATATTGATGTTTTGAGTGATGATACTTTAAAAAAACCAGTCTTGGTGTATGATACTGGTCTTTAGTCATGGGGGATTTTCGGATCATATAGATTTTAATTACCATTCAATCACTTTTACCAGTTTTTATTATCAATGTATTTTATCAATTTTGCAGAAACAAATTTCTTTTTGACAATTTCAGAAAAACATATAGTCCGGGACGTTTCAGGCGATATTCGCCTGAGTGATTATATTATTGGAAAATTCGAGACCTTAAAAGCCAGAAAAGGATTAAAAAAAGCCATTCTTGACGGAAGGGTTCTGATAAACGGAAAGAAAGGTTACACCGCCGATTACGTAAGAAAAAATGATGTCATTGAACTTTGCGCGGATGAATCTGAAATCAAAAAAGTTTTCCAACTAAAAATAGAAGTGATCTTCGAAGATGAATTTCTTGCTGTAATCAATAAACCGGCAGGGTTTCCGGTAAGCGGAAATTACTATAAAACAATACAAAACGCCCTTCCATTTAATTTATCTCCTTCTACCCTGCCCGACGCATTGGCAGTGGCTCGTCCGGTTCACCGATTAGATAACCAGACCAGGGGATTGTTGCTTGTTGCAAAAACCCGATCGTCGCAGCTTTCCCTGCATAAGCAGTTTGAAGAAAACCAGATTCAAAAAAAGTATTGTGCCGTGGTTATTGGAACAACAGAAAAACAGGGAATAATAATTGATGATATTGAAGGAAAATATGCAGAAACGCAATACATCAAATCAGGTGAATACAAATCTGCCAAATTTGGTTTCCTGACAGTGGTTGATCTTTTTCCAAAAACCGGAAGGACGCATCAGCTCAGAATCCATCTGGCAAAAAACGGAACCCACATACTTGGTGATAAACTTTATGGTAATCATGAAAAGAATCCGAAGGATAAGGGGTTGTTTTTGGCTGCAACAGGAATCAGATTTATGCATCCGGGTACTAATTTGATGACTGATTTTCAATTGGAATTACCCGAAAAATTCAGTAATTATCTGAAAAGAATAAAATGAGCTGGAACCGGGGTTAGATGGTTTGTATCCTGACTTCCAACTTTCGACTTAATGGACTTCCTCATTCATTTCCGCCGGGATAGGGTATTTGATTTTTATGGCATTTTGGCCGGCGGGCCCCTAGGCAATTGCCTGGGGCTACCATAATATAAGCCCTCCAGGCTTATTAATCCGCGGCTTGGCCGCGTGTCGCTGAAACTTTAGCGGAGGCACAAAGCCGGGGCTGAATTGAGCTGGCCTTTCAGGCCGTTTGCTTTTTTGGATTTAAAGGGTTGATCAATACTTCCGACTTCCGGCTTCCGGCTTCCAACTTCCTCCAAACCTCTAATCCATCTGTTCCGATCCAAAGCCCTTTACTTCGCCTTCGGTTCCATCGGGATTTTTGCGTTTGATAATCATCTGATTCTGGTTCAGTTTCGAGAACTGGTTTTTCGAACCGATAACTTTAAACTCTGTGCGGCGGTTAAGCTGGCGGCCCTCAGGATTATCTGATCCATCGGGTTTTTCATTTGCAGCAATTGGTTTGGATTCGCCATAACCTTTTGGCAATAATCTTTCGACAGGAACTCCCTTTTCGACGAGATATTTCACCACGCTTTCAGCACGTCCCTGGGATAATTTAAGATTATATGAATCATCACCTTTTCCGTCGGTGTGTGAAGAAATTTCAACGATCAGTGATGGGTTTTCAGTAAGCAAGGTAAGCAAAGTGGTGTCAATGGTTTTTTTAGCACTTTCGGTAAGAGTTGCCTTATCAAAATCATAGTAAATATTGTTGATAACAATAGGTTCCTGAGGAATTGGTTTTAATTCGAGTGGCAGGAATAGTGTATCAGAAGTAACAACATCCTTAGTAGTAAAATAACCCTGATTATTGAAATATCCGTCTTTTTCAACCATTATTTTATAGTCGTTTCCCTGTTCGAGATCGAAAAAATACTCTCCCTCGATATCTGACGGCAGGTTTTTAATGAAGAACGACTCGTTATTTTTTACGAGATACAATCCAACAGTTGCTTCCGGAATAATTGATTCGTACTTTTCTTTTGGTCCGGTATAAGAAGTATCTTTAACAACAGTAGCCGAATCAGTTACAATAGCAGTTTTTAAAGAATCTGCAGCCCCAAGGTCATAAATAATTTCGGGTTCGTTTGAGGTTTCCTTGCCTTTTTCCATCATTTCAAAAATGTATCCATCAATGGCAATATGGATGTATTCAGACCATCTGAAGGTATAAATATCATCGCAGCAAGTTGGGTTTTTAAGTGCAAAACCGCCTTCCCTGTTAGAAACGAAGAAACCTTTTTCCCTGTCCTTGCTTACAATATAATAAATATCATCTGCAGGTGAGTTGACAGGATATCCGACATTCGCGGGATTTGACCATGTTCCTTCCTCACCGATACTTTTGAAAACGTCGAACCCACCCATTCCGGGCCATCCGGTTGAACTAAAAAACATCTGATGTGTTTCAATATCATAAGAAGGGCTGAATTCGTCGCCAACTGTATTGAGTGCAGCTGCTTTTCTGGGGGATTTATAGGATTTAGTTTTCTGATTATAATTTGCGTACCAGATGTCCAGTCCGCCTTCCCCTTCAGGTCTGTCGCTTACAAAATACAAAACAGGTAAAAGTGTTCTGGTACTAACGCCGACTGCAGGTTGAGATGAAGAATATCCATCAATATTAATAGGATCGGGCATTTTTTCGGGTTCTGCCCATTGTCCGCCGTTATTGGAAGTCATCCAAATTTCAGTCACATATCCGGTCGTGCGCTTTTTAATTGTTTTTGTAAAGAAAAACTGAGTACCATCCGGAGAGAATGTTCCGTTTCCAACATCAAAATCCTCATCATTTATAGGTAACGGCACATCGTAGCCACCTTTCCAGTCATCTTTAGGTCCAAGGGATTTTTTGGCCATATAATATTTGCGTACCGGTTTTTTATTGGCAGTATCTTCGGGATCGTAATATATAATTGAGTCGGCAATTATTGAAGCATAAAACATTGTTGTTTTGTCAACCGGAATTGGTGCATAGTCAATATAAGGTTTGTTTACAGTTTTATCGAGATGGGTAACAACCATTTTTAAAGCAGTATCTTTCATGGTCAGGGCCATCAAACAACCATCGGTTTCTGCTTTCACAAGCTTTTTCATCAGCTGTTCGTCCGGTTGGTTTTTGTATTCCTTTTTAAATGTGTTGAACAAATTGGCTGCTTCATTGAATTTGCTGTTCATTTTAGCCATCTGGGCATAATAAAACAATGCTTTAGGATAATCTTTTGAGGCCATTTCATAGACCTGTTTATAGAACTCTTCAGCTTTTGTATAATCTCTGGATTTTCTATAAAGTTCAGCCAGCTCCCATTTAATATTTACTTTATCAGGATTCAGATTGTGATAATGCTCATAAAAATCAATGGCAGAATATATCCCTCCGTGTTTATTGGCATCCTTGGCAAAAGATTTTATTTTCCATGGAGAATATGATTTAATTTTGCTCTGCGGAGATTGAGCGACAGAAACAATGCAGAAAAACAGAATTGATAATAATAATAATAATATGGTTTTTATTCTAAAATCTGTCACAGGGAATATCGTATTGGTTAAGAATAGATGTTGCGGCTTTGTAAATAAATGATATTTCAAAGGCACCTTTTTTATTTGTTGCGGTTTTTAAGCCGGAAACATTCACATCATAACTGAAGCCCACATCAAAAGTTTTGAAGTTCATTCCGAGGATGAAATATAATGCGTCAAAATTTCTTGCATATCCTGATCTGAAAAACGGACCAGCAAAAACAGATTTTGCTTTGAGGGCATTTTTCTGGAATTTGTACCCGAAATTTGAACCAAGTACAAACTCATTTGATGCGCGCTGAGTCATTAACAGCATTCTTGGCTCAAGGTAATATGATGTACCAATGTTATATTTTGTTGAAACATGTATAACTTTTCTGAGAGCTAAATGGTCGTTGTCAGAATAAAATCCTTCCTTGGGATAATTAACGTGAAAAACCGAAACTCCGGCTACCGGTTCAATCTTCCCGAATTTTTTACTCCAGATAACTCCTACGTTCAAATCAAAATAATTCATTGATTCGCCAAGGTTTGGTTCATTATTGTACCATCCGGTATTAAAATCACCAAGGTCTCTGTCGTATTGACTGGGAAAAGTAAGTTTGCTAGAATTGATGCTTTTAAGTGAAAAACCGGGTTGTAAACCAAAACGCAGTTTATGTCCGTTAAAAACTTTGAAATAAGACAAAGAAGCGTATAGTTTATTAGCGACAAGTGTAGCAGGACCAGATTGATCATTTAGTACATAAACACCCCAGGCAAAATCTTCACCTGCAATTTTCTGATTTTTATCAAAACCAACTGAAATGGTCCTGAATGGAATTCCGGCTATTGCCCGCCATTGATTGCGATATATATTAGAAATGCGCCAGTCGCTGTCAAAATTTCCTGTTTCGGCAGGGTTAAGCGTAAGCGGAGCAGCGTAAAACTGTGAAAAATGTATATCCTGTGAGACTGAAAAATTCACAGAAAAAAATAAAATCGATATTATTAAAACGATATATTTTTTCACTTTTTATAGGTATTTAATCGAAACAAAAATACAACATTTATAAAAAAAACCTACTTTTATTCTTCAAAAATTAGTTTATTTGTAAAAAAAAGACTGTTATATATTTTATTACGGTATTTTTTGAAAATTGTTTTGACCTAAGTCCATTTATTAATAGAATTATTAATGAAAATAAAATTTTTGCTGTTCGGACTGGTTTTGCTAGCCGGACAATTATTTTCGCAGGTTAATGCATCCTTTTCGGCATCGGATACTTCAGGATGCAGTCCGCTTGTTGTAGTATTTAATAATACGTCAACCGGATCGGGAACCCTGACCTACAACTGGGATCTTGGAAACGGGAACACTTCACCACTTGAAGACCCTCTCGCAACCTATTCAACTCCGGGCACTTACACAGTTATTCTGACTACCACAAATGGTACTTCAACCGACACACATTCCCTGATAATTACAGTTTTTGCGAATCCCACCGCGGGTTTCTCAATTGCAGATTCGGCCGGATGTGCTCCTTTTTTAGTAGTATTTACAAATACTTCCACACCGGGCGACGGAGCAATTTCGCAATATCAGTGGGACCTTGGTGGCGGTGTATCTTCAACTTCTGTTAGTCCGTCGAACACCTATTCTCCCGGAGTCTATACCATTTCCCTTGAAGTAACAGATGTTAACGGGTGCAGTGATTTTATTGAGTTTGAAAATTTTATTTCAGTGACACCTGAGCCTTTTGCAAATTTTAACGCATCGCAGGTTTCAGGATGCTCACCTTTTACTACTGAATATACCGGAACGGCAACCGGAACAGGCATTACCTATGAATGGGATCTTGATGGTGATGGCGATTTCGAATCAACCGAAGCCAACCCTGATCATTTTTATGAAACCGGAACTTATAACTGTTCTATGCAGGTTACTGAGGCAAATGGCTGCATCGATGATACTACCTTCACAATTACAGTATCAGAGATGGTTGCTGATTTTGAAATTTTAGGCGGCAATATTGCCTGTATCGGAGAAGATGTCAACATGACCATCATATCGGGTGGCACTGCCACAAACTATAATTATGGTGATGGAACCCCTACAACTACAATCGGGCATCATGTTTATTCAATTCCCGGTGAATTTACCATTACAATGGTTACCTGGGATGCCGCTGATATAACATGTATTGACACAGCATATCAAACAATAACCATTGACCAGGTCATTGCCGATTTTGAAGCCATTACTCCGGTTATTTCCTGCCAAACGCCTTTTACTGTCAGCTTTGATGCTTCTGCATCAAGTCCGGGCACAACTTACACCTGGAATTTTGGTGACGGAAGTTTTGATACAGAATCCGTACCAACTGTCGATCATATTTACAGTTCAGAAGGTAACTTTACAGTTGCACTTACAGTTACAAATGCCAACGGTTGTATCGGAACACATTTGATCTCAAATTACATTACTATCCAGTATCCTGAAATCACCATTGAAATTGATACTACCCAAAGAGACTGTGAAAGGGAAATAACATTCACCTATGACAGTGTAAGTTTTGAAGGATTTGTTACCTGGGATTGGAATTTTGACAACAACGACCCGGCAAATACTTCAACCGACAATAACCCCACGCAATATTATAATTACAATGATTATTTGCACTCAAATGACGGAGTTGCAACTGTAACTTTAACTGTCACAACAGCTTCGGGATGCGAAGCTACTACTTCCTATGATGTTTATGTTGGCATTGTTCCCAACGCAGTTCACTATATTTTCAGTGATGATGAGGGTGTTCCGTATTATGAGGAATACTACTATTCCTGCCCATGTTTTACCGGTGACGTAAATGACGAAGACCCTTGTCCGTGCGCCATACACACTTATTATGCCTGCGCATTTCCTGATTCGGTTCAATTCAATGACAGTTCATACGTTATTTGGGACGGAGAATTTATTGACATGGACGACACCAATCCAAATTTCACCTGGGACTGGGATTTTGGTGAAGAAGGCGGAACATCATCCGACGAAGATCCTTTCTATTTTTATGATGATACTGTTGGTTACATGGATATTCAGCTGGTTGTAGGTTACAATCAATGCTACGACACTGTTCTCACCGACAGTATGGTATATATTAAAGGTCCGATTATCAAGCCCGGACTGGATTTCGACTTCGAATGTTCAGCGCCGTTTGATTACACTTTCGCTGCTGACGTAGTTAGTGTTACACGTGTTTTATGGGATTATGATGATGGAATTACCGATAATATTATTTATCCAAACGACACCACATTAACATTAAGTCAGATGCATACTTATGCTGCTACAGGTGATTATTGGGTAAAACTTTATGCTTTCAACGACAGCACAAATTATACTGGTCCGCCCGATTTTCCGTTCCCGGAATATCTGTATGAAGAACCACCATATTTATATGTTGATACCATCATCCATAAATTCAATTGTGAATTTGTTGACAGTATAATGATTCGCGTGAGGGATGTACAGGCTTCATTTGTGATTGCAGATGACACACTTTGTGCAAACAATCCGGGGTTCCCCGCTGATCCGGGAATTTTTGATGCTTCGGTATCCCAGGATTTTGACGGCACATATAATCCCACTACAACGGCTCCGTTTATCTGGAATTTTGGAGATGCCGGACCAACAGCCCTGTACTTTAACCCTTCAACAGCAACAACAATTAACCACAGTTATTCAAATACAGGAGCTTTTAATGTTACGCTAATAGTAAATTCAATCAACGGTTGCTCAGACACTTTCAGTGATTCGGTATATTTGTTCAGGCCCGTTGCGACTTTCACAACCGACAACCTTGACCGTTGTGCGCCTTTTATTGTGGAGTTTTATGAAACATCTAACACACTGCCTTCCGGTGATATTGTAGAATGGGACTGGGATTTCAATGATGACGGAACAATGGATTCTACCTATAATGTATTTAACGATACAATTGCATGGGAATATATGGTAGGCGGAACCTACCAACCCACTTTGATCGTTACCGATGAATATGGATGCATGGATTCGGTTTTTGTTACTCTGACCTCATGGTATCCAAATGCTCTTATTAATGTTACAGATACCTCACTTTGCGCAGGAGACTCTGTTCTAATATCAAACAGTTCATCCGGAATTAATTGTATTTATTATTGGTATGTTAATGACAGCTTGTATCATGAAACAAATTTATTGCTTCCATTTTTGCATACCTACGCAGATTCAGGAGCTTACGATGTAATGCTTATTTCAGTTGCTGATGGTGATTCGACCTGCCGTGATACCTGTTTTGTGGAAGATTTAATTCATGTTCAGGATATCAATGCTGACCTTATTGCCGATGAAACCTTTTTCGAATGCAATCCGGCAAACGTAATTTTTAGTTTTAATGGTTATTCAGGAGATATAGAAGATTGGAGTTGGGATTTTGGAGATGGCAACACTTCAATTCTCGGATCCCCTGTTTCAAATACTTATTCGATTCCAGGTTTGTACACCGTTTCCCTGAATGTTACTACAACATTCGGGTGCTCAGACGATACTGTGTTTACCGATTACATCAGTGTAAACGGAGCGTATGCAAATTTCGTGGTTGACCCTGTCGAAGCATGTTTGGGAGATACCATTTCATATGTAATGACCGACACTTATAATGTCAATGAAATCATTTGGGACTTTGGTGACGGAAGTGGATCTGCAGAAGTAAGCGACACTGTATATCATATTTATGCCACTCCGGGCACCTTCTACTCATTTATTACCTATGATGACGGCTCGGGTAATTGCGAGGCAAAAACTGCTGCACTTCCATCAGTTCTTATTATTGACATGGTTGCAGCCTTTAATACTGACATGGGAGCACCGCCTTATTGTGAATCGGTAAGTGGCGTATCATACTTTAATGTCTCGACTGGAACAGCCACTCCTGATTATTACACATGGGATTTTGGAAATGGTACAGGATCATCAGATCAGCATCCGATGCCTGTTGATTACACAGAGCCGGGAGTATATTACATTTCACTGGAAATGGGTAATTCCGTTTGTAACACTGCTGCATTCGATACCATAGAAATTTATGCCAATCCTGAAATTACTGTATCAGAAGACCAATTGATTTGCCCGGGCAGTTCGGCTGAACTATCAGGAACAGATCTTAATCCTGTTTGGTCGCCGGCCGATGGCTTATCTTCAACTACTGTAGCTAATCCAACAGCAACACCTCTATTTCCTACACACTATGTATTAAATATTACAGATGAAAACGGGTGCAAAAACTCGGATACAGTATTTATCGATATTTTCTCGCCATCAGATTATACTGTGACAGCATTTCCGCATGATTCAATTTACTTAGGAGAAGAAACCAGTTTGGTCTTGGACGGGTATCAGGACAATTCCATTTTTGCATGGGGACCATCTATTTACGCCTCAATGCTCAGTTGTACTGATTGCCCTGAGCCGGTATTTCATCCGACTGATTCAGCAACCTTTATATTTACGGTTACAGTAATTGACAGTCTGGGCTGTGATACAGTAATTAAAACAATTGTAATTGATGTTGATTTTGAATCAGACATGGGTGTACCACTTGCATTTACACCAAACGGAGATGGTCAGAATGACATAATTTACCTGTGTGCCAGAGGAGTTGATAAGGTTTATGAATTCAGGATTTACAATCGGTGGGGACAGGAATTATTCTTCTCCGATGATCTGGCAAAAGGATGGGACGGATTTTACAAGGAAAAACTTCAGAATATCGACACCTATGTATGGAAGGCCAAGGTCAGATATCTCAATGGAATTGAAGAATACAAGCAGGGAATGTTTAATTTGTTGAGATAGGGATATTGGATATTAGATATTAATAAAAAAACGTCCTAAAGGACGTTTTTTTTGTTTAAACAAAATAAATTCGCACAATTAATTTTCCAATCAAGGATTTTTTTTAATTTTGATCAGATCAAACAATCAAATAAAATGAGTGTACTGGTAAATAGAAATTCGAAAGTGGTGGTACAGGGCTTCACAGGTGGTGAAGGTTCTTTCCATGCATCACAAATGTTAGAATACGGAACCCATATTGTTGCAGGGGTAACACCGGGCAAAGGTGGTTTATCATATTTAGGAATTCCTGTTTATAATACTGTTTCTGAAGCAGTCGAGCATACCGGAGCAGATGTTTCTGTAATTTTCGTTCCGCCTTCAGCCGGAGCGGATGCGATCATGGAAGCTGCAGATGCAGGTATAAAAGTCATTGTTTGTATTACCGAAGGCATTCCCACTGCCGACATGGTTAAAGCAAAAGAATATCTGAAAGGAAAAAACAGCAGACTAATTGGTCCGAACTGCCCCGGAATCATTACTCCGGGTGAAGCCAAAGTCGGCATCATGCCGGGATTCATTCATAACCCGGGCAAAATTGGTATTGTAAGCCGTTCGGGCACCTTAACCTACGAGGCTGTTGATCAGATAACCAAAGCAGGTCTTGGACAATCAACCTGCATAGGCATCGGAGGCGATCCCATCATCGGAACCACAACCAAAGAAGCAGTGGAATTATTAATGAACGATCCTGATACTGAAGGAATTATCATGATAGGAGAAATTGGCGGCAGTATGGAAGCCGATGCCGCTTACTGGATTAAAGAACACGGAACAAAACCGGTTGTTGGGTTTATTGCCGGTCAGACTGCCCCCAAAGGCAGAAGGATGGGACATGCCGGAGCAATTATCGGAGGCAAAGGCGATACTGCCGAGGCAAAAATGAAAATCATGACCGAATGCGGAATACATGTTGTTAAGTCGCCGGCGGAGATTGGGAAAAGGATGGTGGAGGTGTTGGGGTTATAGGTTATGGGTGATGGGTTATGGGTTATGGGTTATGGGTTATGGGTGATGGGTGATGGATGATGGGTGATGTGCGCAATTTTATACGTGACAACTCCCCTCCTTGGAGGGGCTGTGGGAGGGTGAAATGTTTGTAACCTGGATCAAAACAGACAACAATGAAATCATTTCTTTTGATCATATTGGCTTTTTCCACTTTTGTGTGTTTTTCGCAGAGATACCAAAACACAATTTATGAAATTGCCTTTACCGGGACTGGATTTTTGCCTTCATTTACTCCGGAAGAAAAAGGGTTTTCAGTTGAACCCGGAGCTGGCTATGGGTTTGGAATAAGCACCAAAATAATCAGGCACAATTACCCTGAGATCAGATTTTCACATGAAGGCGGAAAAATCTCAGACAACCAGGGAAACTCAGCAGAATATGGTTTTTCCTCACTTGATTTGCTTCCCCTGAATTACAAATTAAAAGTGCCCGTTTTCAATATACGGTGCAAAGAAAAAATTATCGGATATCTGAATTTGGGCGGAGGATACAGAATAAATTTTGACCCGTCGGCAAAAATTACAGGATTTGATAATATGAAATCCAAAAGCGGATTTGAATTTAATGCGGCCATTGGTTTCTACAAATACAACAATCAGTCTCCTACCGAATTTCATACAGAGTTTTTCTACACTATGTTTCCAGGAAATTCAATAAGTCTGAAAAAGGGCGATATCACTACAGGTTTTGTGGAAACAGCAATCGGAGTCAAAATTATGTTTCTTTTACATACAAGGTTTAAATATGCTGACATGTAAGGAAATAAAGATTCAGCAAACCAATTAAATCAGAAGTTATCAGCTATTTTTAACACTATGGTAAAGTTTTGGTACAATTTGCTATTTTTGCGCCCATTACTAACTTTAAAAAACAAAAAAATATGAAGAAAGTTCTATTTTATTCAGCCATAATTGCACTGGCAATATTTACAGCATGTGGCGACAAGAAAGAAGACAAAAAAGGTGGTGAGACAAAAGACACAACAAAAACCGAAGAAGTTGTTGATCTTTGTACTTACGAAAACGCCATTACTATGGTGGTTAAAGGTTATAAATACCAGATGAAAGGCGATGTAAACATTGAAATCGCAAAATTTGAAGCCAAACAATCAATCGTTACTACATTGAATGACAGCACTATTGAAGTTAAAATGAGCAACTACACTCAGGAAGAACTTGTTAACAAACAAAATGATGCTGAACAGATTGACATCCTTGTTACTTTCCGTGCCAAAAACGGCAAAAAAATCGAAGCAGGCGTATACAAATACAACGATTATCAGTCAGATATTTATGCCTCTGCAAACATTATTGTAATCGGAAAAGGAACAGTTTGGTTTAACTGGGTAATGGGTATGCCAGAACAGGGAACAATTACAATTGAACAGATCACTGATGAAAAAATCTGTGGTAATTTCAATTTGAATGTTGATGATCCAAAAAGTGATCAAATCGGAACTGTCCGTCTGAATGGTAAATTCAGCGTAGCAAGATAATTAACCAAAAATAAAAAATTAAAGCCCCATCAGGGGCTTTTTTTTTGTTTGGCTGTCAAATCAAAAATCATTTTAGTATTTTTGAAGCATGTTAGAAATAATGCTAACCATATTATACACCGCAATTTTTATTTTTCTGATCTATAAACTTAAATGGTTCAGATTAGAAGGTGTTTCGCGCAGGGTATTATCCGGAATTTTCATCATCAAAATTCTTGCCGGCACAATGATGATGCTTATATATACCCATTATTACAAGACCAGGGAAAATGCAGATATTTTCAAATATTTCGACGACGGAAAAATTATTTACAAATCCTTGTCTGACAATCCATCCGACTATTTCAGCATAATAACCGGAATTGGCAGTGATTCGGAACATCTGGAAAAATACTATTCTGAATGCAGTTTCTGGCATAAATCTTTTAATTATGAGTTGTTTAATGACAACAGGACAGTTATCAGATTTAATGCAATAGTCATGTTGTTTTCATTTGGGTATTTTTCTGTACACACAGTTTTTATGGCATTTTTGTCATTTCTGGGGCTTTTTGCCGTGTTTAAAATTTTACTCCCTTTCATGAAAAACAAGAAATGGCTGCTTATAGCCGGGTTGTTTTTTATTCCGAGTGTTTTACTCCACAGTTCATCCGTTTTGAAAGAAGGTTTGCTGATGTTTAACCTTGGCTTTCTGTTTTATTTTGTGTACAAACTGTCAACAGAAAACAAGCGTATTGCTTTAAACATGATCCTTATTTCAATTTTGTTTCTCTTTATGATCATCGTAAAGCTTTATGTGCTGATTGCGGTGATTCCCGGTTTAATTATACTTTTTGTATTCAACAGGTTCGGTACAAAATTTCATTTTATCAAATTTGCTGCCATTCATTTGCTTATTATACTTTTGGCCCTGAACAGCAAATACATCATTCCGCCTTACGATTTCCCCCTGATTATGGCTCAAAAACAAAAGGACTTTATAACCTATACCAATTCGCTGGATCAGGTCGGAAGTAAAATATACCTTCCTCCCATTGAGCCTACTGCTACAAGCATCGTAGCAAATTGTCCAAACGCCCTTTACAATGCGGCATTCAGACCTCATCTCTTTGAAGCGGATACATTTATGATGCTATTGTCTGCTTTAGAAAATACCGTTTTTCTGCTATTTTTCATTTTATGTATTGTATTTGGATCCTTTAAAAAAATACGGAGTTTTCCACTTTTGTATTTTGCCATTTCATTTACGTTGATTTTATTTTGTATTTCAGGACTCACCACACCGGTTCTGGGAGCTCTTGTGAGATATAAATCCCCTGCCCTGCCATTTCTTTTTATGGGGTTGTCGTTAATTCTGGATTATGACAAACTTATTGGTAAATTAAGCTATATCTTTCCTTTTCTTAAACCAAAATCAAGCCCGCATGAATAAAACTGCACTGATAACCGGAGCAACATCCGGAATTGGCAAGTCAACTGCCATATTACTTGCGCAAAATAATTTCAATGTAATAATTACAGGCCGGCGAAAGGAAAAGCTTGATGAACTTACAGATGAAATAATGCAAAGCAGCAAATGCGAAGTATATTCCATTTCATTTGATATTTCGAAAAATGAAGAAACCGAAAAAGCATTTCATTCAATTCCTGAACACCTGAAAAAAATTGATTTACTGGTCAATAATGCGGGATTGGCCGCGGGGTTGGATAAAATTCAGGATGGTATTTTGGTCGACTGGGAAAGCATGATTGATACCAATATCAAAGGACTTTTATACATTACAAGACTTGTGGTACCCGGAATGATAAAACGAAATGTCGGACAAATAATTAACGTTGGTTCAATTGCAGGCAAGGAAGTTTATCCGGCCGGTAATGTATATTGCGCAACAAAGGCCGCAGTTGATTCACTCACCAAAGCCATGAGAATTGATCTGGTTGAACATGGAATCAGGGTAACCGGAGTTTGTCCGGGCATGGTTGAAACAGAATTTTCAGATGTGCGTTTTAAAGGAGATAAAACCCGGGCTGCAAATGTTTATAAAGGATTAACTCCCCTTTGTCCGGACGATATTGCCGAAATTATTCTTTTTGCCGCAACCCGTCCGCCCCACGTAAATATTAACGATATACTTGTAATGCCTACGGCACAGGCCAGTGCGGGGATTGTTCACAGGAAGTAAAAAAAGGGAGGGGTTGGATTGCTTTTTTGTTTCGGGTTTCGGGTTTCGGGCTTTAGTTCTTTTTGTTCTTCGCCTGCGGCGTTCCTTTTGTTCACCCGATAGTCAATCGGAATGACATTTGACATCATACCTCAAACCTCATACCTCATACATGTTTTTGTTCTTCGCCTGCGGCGTTCCTTTTGTTCACCCGATAGTCAATCGGAATGACATTTGACATCATACCTCAAACCTCGTACCTCATACATGTTTTTGTTCTTTGCCTGCGGCGTTCCTTTTGTTTCCCAAAGGTTTATTGTTGGGGGATTGGCTTCAGGCCGTGGTCTTGGACATGCAGAAGCAGGACATGCAGAAGCATGTCCCTACCGTGCTGACATTCAATCGGGACATTTACAATTCCACAACTATATTTCAAAAAAAATCACCCCTTCCGGTAGCTGACCATAAAAACTCCGGAAAAAATCAGTAATGCGGCAATGACTTCAGTGCTGGTGAGGGTGCCGCGCCCCATCATAATCACCATCATTGAAGCGATAAGTGGCTGCAGGTAGAGGTAAAAACTTACGATGGTCGGACTGATTTTCTGCAGCGCAATTGTGTAAAGAAGATATCCGAGAACCGTGGCTCCAACAATTACATAAACAATTGACATCCAAATATTAAATGGAATTGCAGAAAGATCAGAATTAATAATTTCATGTGTTGTAAAAGGAAGCACGCCTAAAAACCCATAAAAAAACACCCACATCATTATGGTAACAGGCTTGTATTTATTCATAAGTGGTTTAACTATCACGAGATAAAAAGCGAAAGAGGCTGAATTGATCAAAATGAAAATATTTCCTGTAAATGTATCTGAGCTAAAACTAATTTCTCCCTTACCCAAAATCAAATATACTGTACCAGCTGCCCCAAACATTATCCCCAAAATCCTGAGCAGCGTAACTTTTTCCTTTAAAATAAAATAGGAAAAGAACATGACCAGGATCGGGCTGATAGTCATAATAATGGAAGTATTGATTTCGGTGGTTTTATTCAATCCTTCAAAAAACATTATTTGATTGATAACGATTCCAAAAACAGCACAAAAAGCAAGCTTGAAATGGTCTTTCTTTTCAATTTTTTCTTTGATAAAGAGAATATGAACCATCCAAAAAGCAAAAAGAGCACCGACACCCCTTAAAAAAATAATTGCTCTGGGTGACAGGTAATCGGGCATGATACCTTTAGCAATAACATAATTTAAGCCATAGATTATATTGGCGCCCAAAACGCTCAGATGAGCAAGGATTTTATTATTCAAGGCGGCCTCCGGAGAAAAAATGTTTATCGTAGTATTCATCTTCAAGGTCGTCAATAACAACTCCCCTGTAAATGCTTGCATGTGCGAATTTTGTGCCAGCAATAAAGACTCCGACATGGGAAATATTATTTCCTCTTATTTTAAAAAACAGGATATCTCCGGCTTGTAATTCATCGCGACCAACCGGAGTAACGTCCTTATAAATATCGTGTGAACTGCGGCTCAGTTCGGCGCCATAAACATTTTTATAAACAGAAGTCACAAATCCCGAGCAATCAGAGCCAACCTGCTTTTCTTTTTTACCATATCGATATGGAGTGCCCAACCATTGATCAATTTCGATAAGCAGTTCGATACATTCAGTACCTTCAAGTTCGACTCCAAACTGGTGGGAATAAAGAACATACCTATCGTCTCGGCCCCTGTTTACGAATTCTTCAAGAATTTTACCATTGGCGTCTGCTCTTTCATTGTCATTTTGAATGACTACGCTGTTATATTTTTCGTAATCATATTTTTTTTGGTTGGTTTTTTCAGATTTATTATCCCAGTTAACTTCAAATTCAGCCTTGTTATTTTCACCGGGCCCTGCAATTTTTTTTATAAAATTACAAGAATAAAAAATCAACTGAAAGCCCAGTATTATTAATATATTTTTAATAATTCTGTTATTTTTTCGATATTTTTTAAATTCGATATACAATTTCTGAATTTTTTTATCGTTTTAACTTTGAACGGTGCAAAGTAAAGTTTAATTTTTAGGCAGAACAAGAATAAACAACAAAAACAAGGTGCTGTTCGGCCGGCAGAAACAAGGTTTTTGCCGGTTTTTTATTTTTCAAGCTTTGCCTTTCTTTCTTCAGGAGTATCCCAATCAGGATGCCAATCATGTTCCAGTTTTATCTCCTTTATTTTTTTGCATTTAATATTTCCGATTACATACGAAAGCTCATAATTACAATAGCATCGACATGGACTTCCAAACATCAGACTTTTAACAATCATCGTGTCGCCCGACATTTTCACATCACATTCAAACTTCATACAGCACTGGGCATTGACTCCCGTTACCAGAGTCATTTTTTTTCCCTTGCCTTTTTTGCTTATGACTCCGATTTTGCAATCTGATTTGCAATCAGTGAATTTGAATTCCTTTACTTCAGGTTTTTTATCCTGTGAGTATGAAACAGTAAAACACAGCACTGCAATTAAAATCAAAACAAATTTCATTTATCAATAATAATGTTTGCGGGCAAAACTAAGACAAATTTTTTAATCCATTTTTTTGATTATTGTCATTAACAAATTATTAATAAGCAATCTGGTTTATTACATGAAGAAAAATTTCCAATCACAAAGCCATTTCCCAACCAAACGGTCATATTTTCAGTATAAACTATTAAATAATTGTTAAAACTGTTAAAACAATTGATTAAGTCAGTGTTATGTCATTTCTTTGTTCAAAACTAAGCAAAAACAACTAAAATTATTATCATGAAAACAAAGGCATTAGCAATAATCGTAATTTTTCTCTGTGGATTTTTATTCACAAACCACTCATTTTCGCAGGATGCGCCAAAAACAAAATCCATCAGTATGAAAGTTGGATTTCATTGTCCAGGCGGCAAAGCCAAAATTGAAAAAACACTGAGCGAAATGGACGGAGTAACAGCTTACACAGTAAATCTGGAAACAAAAGAGGTTGAAGTTACATTTGACAAAAACAAAACCAGCGAAAACCGCTTGGCCGATGCAATGCTAAACCTTGGATACACAGTAAACGGAAAAGCTCCGAAAGAAGCACACAAATGCGAAGGCGGACATACAGAAGGAGAACATAAAGAAACCCAGGAATAATAAACCTTTTACACAAAAAAAATGAGCCGGATATTCCGGCTTTTTTTTTACCTTCGTAATTGAAACATTACCTGAAATGAAACTTAAAAGAATATCAAAATCCGGACAACTGACCTTTTACACCCCTGAGGCCACAAAAGGTCCGGAGATTCCATTGTTCAGCTCTCCCACTTCCGCCGGTTTCCCCTCCCCAGCCGATGATTACATTGAAACCCGGCTCGATATTTCAAAAATGCTCATTAAAAATCCGGATGCGACTTATTATGTCCGCGTTGAAGGCGAATCGATGAAAGATGCCGGAATCAATAACGGTGCCCTGCTTGTTGTTGACAGATCGCTTGACCCCAAGAATAATTCAATAGCCATTTGTTCCATAAACGGTGAATTTACTGTAAAAAGAATAACCATCCGCAAAAATGAATTGTATCTTAAACCTGAAAATGATCAATTTAAACCAATAAAAGTTACTGAATTTGACAATTTCATGGTTTGGGGCGTAGTTACCTTTATTATTCAAAAACCTTTATAATGATTGCCCTGTGTGACTGCAATAACTTCTATGTTAGTTGTGAAAGGGTTTTTAATCCGTCACTTGAAGGCAAACCCGTTGTGGTTCTCAGCAACAATGACGGCTGCATAATATCCCGCTCAAATGAAGTTAAAGAACTGGGAATCAAAATGGCACAACCTGCCTTTTATATAAAGGATTTAATTAAAAAACACAACATCCAACTTTTTTCTTCAAACTACACACTCTATGGTGATATGTCCCAAAGAGTTATGAATATACTTTCCGGGTTTACCCCTTTAATGGAAATTTACAGCATTGACGAAGCTTTCCTTGATTTTACAGGTATTACAGAAATAAATTATCAAAAAACCGGAGATGAGATTATCACAAAAATCAAAAAATGGACCGGAATTCCAGTCAGCATAGGCTTTGCCCAAACCAAAACACTGGCGAAAATTGCTTCAAAAGCTGCAAAAAGAAACTTCGGAGTATATTCCATCGACAGTCCGCGAAAACATGATATCGCATTAAAAAACACCTCTGTGGCTGATTTATGGGGCGTTGGAGGACAATATGCTTCCATGCTGGCAAAAAATAAAATTTACTCCGCATATGATTTTACCCTGGCACCGGATGAGTGGATCCGAAAAAATATGACGGTAATGGGGCTGCGCACAAAAAAAGAACTTTTGGGTATCCCCTGCATAAGGATTGAAGATGACATAAAAGACAAAAAAGCCATCTGTACAAGCCGTGCTTTTGGTAAAAAAATCAATTCTATTGATTTTTTACGAGAAGCAGTCGCAACGTACGCGACGAGGTGCGCTGAGAAACTCAGGAAGCAGTATTCGCAGGCAAATATCCTCATGGTTTTTATCCATACAGATCCGTTCAACAAAAACGAAAAACAATACAGAAAAAGCATCACAATTTCGCTTCCATTTCCAACAAATGACAATCAGATTTTACTAAAATATGCGCTGATGGGATTGGAAAAAATATTTTCGAAAGGATATGCATATAAAAAAGCCGGGGTGATTGTTGATTCCCTCGAACCCGATTCATCAATCCAGGGCAGTTTATTTGATGACTCCGGCAGCAGCAAAAAGAAAAAACTGATGGAATCAATTGATGTGCTAAATTCAAAATTCGGCAGGGACACCATCCGGTATGCCATTCTGGGCGACGGAAAAGAATGGAAACTGAGACAGGAAAAGCTTTCGGGAAGGTTTACTACGCGGTGGGAGGAGATATTGAGTGTGAGTGTGAAAGTGTGAGTGTGGATGCCTAAATAAGAATTTTGGAATTAAAACAAGGAACCAGAAACCAGAAACTAAAATATGTGTTTTTATTACGCGATAGTTAAAAAGAAGCCGGAAATCCTTGTAAAAAAAGGGGTTATTGATGCAAAGCAATTAAGTTTGTTTGATGATAAGTACTACACTGCGGGCTTTAACCATGAAAAGCTGCCAGTAATAACAGATGACAGGCCTGGGGAAATACAGCTTTTCAGTTGGGGATTGGTACCGTCGTGGACTGCTGATGAGGAAAAGGCTGCCGAGATGGCTAAATATACACTCAATGCAAAAAGCGAGACTGTTTTCGAGAAAGCGTCTTTCAAAAAATCCATCAAATCAAGAAGATGTCTGATTCTTTGCTCGGGCTTTTATGAATGGCAGACAGTAAAACAAGGCAAAAAGAAAGTCAAAATACCGCATTACATTTCGCTGAAAGACGATGAGTTGTTTGTCTTTGCGGGAATCTGGGACGAGTGGACCAATAAGGCAAGCGGAGAAATTGAAAAGACTTTTTCGCTTATCACCACCGAAGCCAATGAGCTCATGGCTAAAATCCATAACGAAAAAAAGCGCATGCCTTTAATACTTGAAGCAGACGATGCAAAAAAATGGATAGACAAATCGCTTAATGAAAATGAAATCAAATCGCTTATGAAACCCTTTGCTTCAGATAAGATGAAAGCCCATACAATCAGCAAGCTCATCACCTCCAACGAAGAAAGAAACACACCGGATATTCAGGCCTATTATTATTATCCTGAGTTAAAGGATATGATGGAAGATAGCTTATTGTTTTAGTTTACTTTTCAGGGAAAAATACATAATTATTAAAAGATTAATGCAATATTTGATGTTTTAACAATTTTATCGTTTATAGTCGATTGTTTTATTTTATTTATAATATTTGTCGATTTTAATCTATATTATTGTATATTTCAGGATCGAATGCCCACATGCTTTCATCAGAGCTGGCTACATTGTTATCAGGACGCTATATCAATTTTCGGATTCATCCATTATCATTTTCAGAATTTACAGAAATTTACAACCAGCATCAAACCGTGAGCATAAACTGCTGGACTGATTATCTGAAATATGGCGGTTTCCCCGGATTACACCATCTTCAATGGGATGAACAGGTATTGTATCAATATATTGAATCTATCTATAACACCATTGTTTTAAAGGATATCGTGCTGCGAAATTCCATACGCGACCCAAACATGCTGAACCGGCTTTTGCATTTTATTATAGATAATTGTGGTAATATTACAAGCGCCCGCAGCATCAGCGACTACTCAAAAGCTCAGCATAAAAGCATTTCAGCAGATTCCATTTTGAACTACCTTCAATTCAGCATGGACGCCTACTTTATTCATCAGATTAAGCGTTACGATCTGCAAGGAAAAAGACATTTGGAAACCCTGGAAAAATATTACCTCTGCGATACCGGATTCTCCTTAACTACAATAGGAAACAGAAGTTCATTGCTGTCTGGTCAACTAGAGAATATTGTGCTTAACGAACTTATTGCCCGGGATTATCACGTCAGTATTGGCAAACTAAAAGACAAGGAAATTGATTTTATTGCAGAAAAGAAAGGGCAAAAAATATATCTTCAGGTGTGTGTCACTTTGCTGGGAGAACGTGTGGAAGCCCGTGAATATGCCCCTCTGATAAAAGTAACAGACCATTTTCCGAAAGTCGTTCTATCAATGGATGAATATGGCTGGAACACCGACAAAAACGGCATACACTGGATGAACATTAAGGATTTTTTGCTTAATTTGCAGCCAGAAACGGGCATAGTGTAATGGCAGCACACAGGCTTTCGAGGCCCAATGTGGAGCTTCCAATGACATAGAACAGGTTCGATTTCTATCACACGTGCTAAACATACCATATAAACAACCAAAATGAAAACATATACCGTCAACGCCTTTACCCACAAGCCCTTTACGGGGAACCCAGCCGGAGTGTGCCTTTTGGATGAGCCATTGAACGAAGAAATGATGCTGCACATGGCTGCTGAAATCAACCATTCTGAAACAGCATTTATTTTAAGAGAAGGGGATTTTTTCTCGCTTCGCTGGTTTACTCCCAAAATTGAGGTCAGCCTGTGCGGCCATGCCACGCTGTCGGCTGCACATATTATGTTTGAAAATCGTTTGGTTGATGAAGGAACAGCCATACAGTTCAGTACAAAAAGCGGAGTATTAACAGCAAAAAAAACCGGGCAAATGATTGAGCTGGATTTTCCTCAAGTTCCACTCATATCCTGCGAAAGCAATGAAATCCTTGAAAAAGCATTTGGCATCTCCCCTCTTTTTACTGCAAAAAATGAAAAAAGATACCTCATTGAAATTGACAATTTGGAAAAACTCAAAGCCATTCAACCCGATTTTAATTTATTAAAGCAATCAGATCGCGGGGCTTTCATAATCACCTGCAAGGGAGATAACAAGTACGATTTTTACTCCCGGTTTTTCGCACCCTATGCCGGCATCAACGAAGATCCCGTGACCGGCTCGGCTCATTGCAGTCTGGCCCCACATTGGGGCAAAAAGCTTCAGAAAAAGTTACTGAAAGCCTTTCAGGCATCTGAGCGTGGCGGGGAAATGGAATGTGAGCTTCAGGTTGGAAACAGGGTCTTGTTGCGCGGAAATGCAATAACAATAAGTGAAATAATCTGGAACGAAAAATTATAAAATGAGCGATAATCATCAGGCACATGATCATCCACATGAACATGGGCATCAACATTCAGACAGTGAACCTGGAAATTTTGAAAGAAAGACAGGATTAGTTGTGCTGCTGACCGGTGCCACTATGGTGGTTGAAATAATCTACGGTTATCTGACCAATTCCATGGCACTGCTGGCCGACGGCTACCATATGCTTACGCATGTTTTTGCATTGGGGCTGGCATGGATTGCTTATGTAATGGCGAGAAAATATGCCGAGACCAAGAAATTCTCATTCAAGAAAGAAAAGTTGCTTGCACTCGCAGGATTCACAAGTGCTTTGGTGCTTGAAGCGGTAGCAATTGTAATGGCTGTTGAATCAGTAAGCAGACTGATGGATCCGTTGCCCATTGTTTTCAGGGATGCCATTTTGGTTGCAGCCATCGGGTTTGTGATTAACATCCTCAGTGCCATTGTCCTTCATCACAAGCATGGCGAGGGCGATCACAACATCAGGTCGGCATACCTGCATGTACTTGCTGACGGGTTAACCAGTCTGACTGCCATCATTGCCTTACTTGCCGGAATGCTTTACAATCTATACTGGCTTGATGCGGCGAGCGGAATAATAAGTTCGCTGATCATCACAAAATGGGCCATTGATTTAATTATTCACTCAGGAAAAGATTTGATTGATTTCAGAAAAAACAATTCTGTTTAAGAAAAATATTAATAGCTTTCACATGGGAAATGAGTTCAAATCAGTTATGGAAAAGCGTTCAGATTATGAGTTGCTGGTAATCACAGAAGATCTGAGGAGTGAATATCAGCCAGAGGCAGTTGCTGCAGCTGATGAGGAAGTGAAGAAGCGCAATTTCGATCACGACAAAGTCAGAAAAATACAGGCAGAGCTGGACAGAGTAGAGGAATGTGAAGAAGAAAACAAAGGGTTTACCGAGCGGGTGCATGGAGATATGCCAAAAAAGCAGGTCAAAATAATATGGACTATTTTATCAATTTGCATTCCGTTTTTATATTTGATTTATTCCCTGCTATTTAAAGAGGATAACAATTCAAAGAGCATATTGCCAGAAAGGTTAATTGTACTGCTGTTCACCTTTGCCAATATTGCAATTATCCTATTGATAACGTTGCTGGTTAATGCATTTTAATAAAATCCCCTTTTCAATGCGGCTTATAAAAGGATTAAACCACAATTGAATTATTGATATAAACTCCTTGTTTAAAAAAAATGCAATACAATCAGGCAATTAATCCCAATATATTTTTTTAACCAACGATGGGGTGGTTTCTCCATTTACAAAATACTGAATAAATATCTGACCCGGCACGAATGTGCTAAACTCAGCTGTTATTAGCGCATTTTTTCTTTGTGGAATAAGAGTCCAGCCATTTACCATATCCCTGTCAATTTTCCATCCACCACCATGATCAGTATTTATAGAAATTGGGTAATTTCCGCTTTCATCAATAATTTTAATAACTAAACTTTTATCAAAAGGTATGTAAGCGGCCAGACAACTTGTCAAATTAACATCAATGGAATCGGTGCCATACAAAAGATTTTGCACTTCAGTCCCGCCTATAATAATATCTGAAACAGCAGTCAGCGGAAAACAAATATCGTTATATATTGTATCGCTGTAGTTTTGCTGAAAAACATATATATACTCTTCAAAAGCAGGAATTTCAGTTGTAATTCCCATGTCGGTATATTTTGTTTCAATATTTTCGCGGACATCAATTAAATTCAGAACAGAAGTATTATATATAAGCGTATCAATAATTGCCTGATTGTCGATTTGACCATTATCTTTAAAATCGGTTCTGAAATTTTCGAGCAATTCTGTCAGTTCAGACGGCATATGAAGTTTTTGATCTGATAAATATGTCCAGCGCTGAATTAATGTTGAAAAGGCCAGTAAAATAGCATTTGCTTCATTATTTTGGGAAATATCAAGTTCGTCAAGATCCTGACTGACCGATTCAGTAACATGTAAAAAAGACAATAGTTCAGATTTTGCCTGATTAAGCGCCGAAGAAAATGTTTCTCCCGAAGCCACCAATGTCTTAACTCTTTCGGTAATTACATGAGTCATTACATTAATGTTCAACTTGTTTTTCCCGGTTATATCTGTAATTGACTGAAGATAAATCCCCGACGGCAATTCTTCGCCAAAAATTTCACTGAAGCAATATCCGTTGGCAGTTAAAAGACAATAGCCGGAAGTCATTTCAATATCACTAAAACCAAATGATCCATCATCAGATGAAACAGATGTAATAAATGATTTCCCCGTTTGTCCCAATGAAGAATTAAGTTCATATAAGGTAACATTAGTTCCGATAACAAACGGCCCTTTTTGAACTTTTCCTGAAAAACTATAAATTTCAGAATCCTCTTTTTTCTTGCATGAAGAAACCAGGATAATCATTGAAATAATAACAAAAACTTTTGTTTTCATTTGAGTAAAATTTATGAATTAATGACTGACAAATTTATGTAAAAATAAAAAAAAATAGTGACTATAAAAAAAAATAGTGACTTTTGACAAAATGAACTACCCCGCCGCAGAGCAGCGGGGTATCAGCAAGCGAATTATCATTTTTTATTTCTGATTTTCAAGAACTTATAATTATTTTTAAAACCCCAAGCAACCTTTTTATCATTTTTTTCATCTATATAATGAAAGGTTAATTGAATAGTTAAAAAAATAGTTTTCAGTCTTTTTGAGAGAAGTTATGTCGACCCTGACTGCCAGTAAAACGGCGGTCGGGTTGATGTAAAACCGCAAAAAAATCTCCAGGCAAATTATGGTTATGTAGTCTTTTATAATAATCCTGACTGATAAATTTTTTAACGGATTGAATGATTTTGCCACAAAAAAAATGTAGAATAGTCTTTAAATAGAGGAAAGCCGCTTTGGATTATATATCCGGGCGGTTTTTGTTTTCATCATCACCATGCTGCTGGCTGCCAATATCAACGCTGAACCCACACAGACAGTTGTTCCGGGAGTTTCATTAAAAATCAGTATTCCGATGAAAACCGGAATGACGTATTCGATGCATTGCAATACTCCTATTTTTTGTGTACTGACCTTTTTGGCCCCTGAATAAATCAGTCCATAGGAGCCCACCGTGCACACCAGTCCCAACAATGTAATAGCAATAAAGTAATCTGAGGAAAACTGAGGCGGATAAAAGAGAAACAAAGGTATCAGCAAAGGAAGCTGCAACAAACTCTGATAAAACACAGCATCCATAGCATCTATTTCCATCAGATGTTTTTTCTGAAACACAAAAATCAGTCCGAGCAGAAATGCCGAAAAAATAGCCGCCACCATTCCATATAAGAAAAAATTATTACCTGAAAGCCCTGCGGATGTTATCAGATACACCCCAACCAAAGTGAGCAAAGCTCCAGCAACAGCCAGGATGCTCAGGCGTTCTTTCAGAAAAACAACCGACATCAGCACCAGCAAAAGTGGCTGCATCCCCAGCAGTGAGGCCGAAACAGCCATTCCGGTCACAGCAATTGCATAAAAATAGCTGAGCATGGCACCCAGCATCAGCACCGACCAAACAGTCAGTTTTATGAATTGTGATTTATTTAAAGCTCTGGCACCAAGCCCTTTTCCTTTGATTATTCCGAGCACCACCACAGCCACTACCAAACGGCCTGTGAGCAGCGACACCATTGAGGAGGCGGGATCGAGAGAAATGGCGACCGGAATGAATGCAAAGAGTGATGCACCCAGAAAAATCTGCAATTCTCCTTTTCCCATCATCTTACTCAATCAGGATTTTCTGTGCAGAAAAGCCGTCGACAGTAATCAAATACAAGCCCGGAGCACAGTCTGTCAAATCGATGGTATGTTTTGTGTTTCCGCTCCGGACACCAACAGTTTTGACCTTATTTCCCTTCAGGTCAAACAAACTGATAATGGTTTCTGAACTTCGGACGGGAAAGCAAACAGTGCAATAATCTGAAGCCGGATTTGGATAAACTTTGAGAGTTAGCATTTCAGGAACATTTACATTGAGGGGTTCAAGCATCAGGTTTATCACGGACTCATCAAACATGGGCGCACCCTGATAGTTGAAATTATAGGAGATATAGTATCCATTGGGCGCCAGTTCTGAGTTTATATCTGCAAAAAACATTCCACTGGTATTGGCAACCTCACCGTAATGGCCAAAATAGCTATGTCCGCTGTATTCATAAAAATCAAGACCCATGCCGTAGTCGAAGGATACCGGATCAATGGTTTTCATTCTGTCCAGTTGGGATTCGCTGATAATTTCTCCGTTAAGCAGACTGCTAAAAAAGTGGTTCAGGTCATCGGTGGTAGAAACCACATCAGCCCAGCCTGTGTATGTTGTGGGGTTAATTATGGTGAGGTCGATCCAGTAACCGATGTTCCAGTAGCAGCCCATGTGCAGGGAGTCGATCTGGTTGTCGGCCGGAATCATAGTATTTTGCAGATTCAGTGGTTCAAAGATAATTTGAGTGATATATTCCTGATAAGAAATGCCCGACACTTCTTCTATAATCATGGCAAGGAGTGAATAGTTGGTATTTGAATAAGCCCAGGCAAAGCCGGCAGGAAAATATTCGCCCTGACTGCCACCGCAAAAGATGGCCTCTTCGAGGGTGTGGTCGCCAAGGGGGTTTGTAAGGACATCCATCTGGCATTCTTCATTATCGGCCGAGTTAAACACGCCGCTGGTGTGGTTGAGCAAATGGCGGATATGAATGGGTTCGCTGGGCATCAGGGTGTCATTGATGAGAGTTGCCCTGAGATAATCGCTGATGGGATCGTCGATAGAAAGCAGTCCCTCCTGCTCCATTTTCATGATGCAAGTAGCCACCATGGTTTTGGTAATTGAGCCAATTCTGAAGAGAAATCCGGGTTCGGCAAGGGACTCGGGCTGACCGGCGGTGATTCCGGATATTGCATACCCCGAAGCACCCGACCAGGTCCATTGTCCGGGCACAACCACCTGCATAATGGCGCCGGGTTTGGAAAAATCGGACGAAGAAACGGCGTTATCGAGAATGTTTTGAAGAGAGCTTGCCACGGATGCGGGCGGAGTTTGTGCTGAGGAATTCAGTGACATCAGGATTATCACTGTGGCTGCGAATATTTTTATTTTTATCATGATTCTGAATATTTTAAAAGTTGAAGCTAAATTAATCCAATGTTTTGTCATTGTAAAGTAAAAATAGTAATATTATAATATTTTCTTTTTTATAAAATATATTTTATATATTTGTTTATTAATCTTTTACACTATAATTAAATAATATTTTATAATGTTATATGAATTGATTCAAACCATGTCACGGACTGAAAAGAGGTACTTCAGGATGGGTGCTTCTTTTGTGTATGAGAAGGGGAGCCAGGAGTTGATGAAAATATTCGACATGGTATCGGAACAAAAAATCAGGGATGAAAAGGAGATAAAAAAGCAGGTTGGAAGCAAGTATTTTGCTCAGAAGAAAAAACTTCTCACTGAAAAAATAATAGACAGTCTGGTTTTCTATCATCGTGGGAAGAGTCCGGAGTCTGTACTTGACCATTTGATATCTTCCTGTGCCATCCTCATGGAAAGGGGTATGCACCGGGTGGCGGAAAAGAAACTTGACCGTGCAGGAAAGTTGGCCGAGGAGGGCGGACATATTGACCGGCGGATCAGGATCGGGCAGATGAAAACCGAATTGTATGCTGCTACAGGGAATATTGATTCATTGAGGAAGCACATTGAAAAAATGCAGTCGGATATTCCACATCTATTGGCCATTCTAGACAATGATCTGATCATTGAAAAAGAATATCTTCAGTTTGTGCGTACCAACAGTGAGAAAGAGTTTATCAGATGCGCTGAAGAGTTGGAGGAACTTAAAAAGTCAGCAGAAATTCTCACAAGGCTGAACGAGACAGGTTTGTCAAAAAAGGCACGGTCACGTTATTATTATATTGCGGGGATTTTCAATTATCTGAAAGGGGATTTTGAAGAAAGCAGAAACTGGTTTTACAAGCAGGTGCAACTGCCTGATGGAATGTTTTATCAAATGGGACATGAAGTTGAAAAGGCCAGGGCAATTGCTAATCTTGCATTGCTGAATCTGCAAACAATGAGGCAAAGTGATTTTGAGGAAAGTATGGTTATGCTGGAGCTTTTCACATCGGGCAGTCAGGGATTGGATGAGCAGAACAGGGGGCGCATGTATCTTCTCAGACTTTTATGGTTTATTAAATCGGAGCAGTTTCAGGAAGCTCAAAGACACATGCAGAACTACAGTGTAATGGATTGGGAAGAAAAAAATGCCCTACCGGTAACAGAACGCAATCTGGTTTTGTTTGGACATATCACGGTACATATAATGACCGGAGAATACAGGAAGGCACTTCGGTTGGTCAATGAATTCCTGAACAATGATGATCAGGCAAGCAAGAAGGACATGCACATTACAGCGCGTCTTTTGTTTTTATTTTTGCATGAGAAATTAGGAAACACTGAGGTTGTGGAAAGCAGACTGGATTCATTGGAAAGGTATTTGAAGCAAAACAAGAGGTATTTTGATTTTGAAAAAAGCAGCATCAACATTATCAGAAAATTGATTTCAGCTGAAAGCAACCGTGAAAAGAAAAGGATATGGAAAGAATTCCACGGATTATTGGAAAAACACTCGTTAGATCCTTTTGACCGGAATGCAATGGTTTATTTTGATTTCAGGAGATGGATAGGCTGATTAGCAGTCCCGATAGTTGTCGGGAAGCAAATTAGTATATTGGAAATAAATAATTACCGGAAAGATTGGTTTAATAATGGATTGTTAGAAGAAATGATGGTATTTTAGTTAAAAATTAAAAAAAAACAATCCTATTATTGTTTTTATTTTGAAATAAAAAATCTATTTCATACTTTTGTCAACCGCATAAAAGCGAAATCGCAGGAATACTGCGATAATTCAGCTAAACAAGAAAACCTCCGGAGAGGTGGGTGAGTGGCTGAAACCAACAGTTTGCTAAACTGTCGTACTGGGTCAACTGGTACCGGGGGTTCGAATCCCCCCCTCTCCGCGGAGCAGCAATGCAAAAGAGCGCAAAACCCTGATTTTAAATGCAATCAGGGTTTTTTATTTCCCCTAAATGAAGCAAAAAGCACCTATTTTCACCACTGTTTGGTGTGCTATTCGGTAGGCCGATTTTTTCATCGTTTATAGCCTACCGAATTTGATAATAATGCACTGATTTGCACCGCTTTGCATTTTGTGTTTTGAACCATAAATAAGACCTTTATTAAATTAAAAAAAGTATGTTTATGGACTACAAATCAACCTTTAATTTGCTGTTCTTTATTAAAAGAACCAGAATGCTCAGAACAGGGGAAGCCCCTATTTACATGAGAATAACCGTAAATGGTAAACGATGTGACACTGGATTATGCAAAGGAGTCGATCCGAATTTATGGAGTTCGGAAAAAGGATTTGCATCAGGAACCACAAAAGAAGCCAAATCAGTCAATGCTCTTTTGGACAGTATCAGAATTCAAATTCAACGTATTATTATTAACCTTAGAGCCGAAAACAAACCTGTTACAGCAGTTTCAATAAGAAACGCATACATGGGAATTGAAGATAATGCTGGAAAAAAAGTTCTTGCTCTATACCGGGAGCATAATAAAAAAATCAAACAGCTTGAAAATATTGATTATTCTCCTGAAACAATTGAAAGATATGAAGTATCATTAAAACATACAGAGAATTTCATCAAATCTAAATACCAAAAAGATGATTTGTTCCTTACAGAACTTAACAATGAATTTATACAGGATTATGAAATTTATTTTAAAACTGTCAGGAAATGTGCTCACAATACCACCCTCAAATACATCAAAAACTTTAAAAAAATAATAAATATTGCCATTTCCAACGGAGATTTAAAACAGAACCCCTTCCCTGCATTCAAAATGAAGCTTAAAAAAGTTGACCGTGGTTTTTTAAATGACGAAGAGCTTGATATAATAATTAACAAGGAACTTCATGTACAACGTTTGAGTCAGGTTCGCGACTGTTTTGTTTTTTCCTGTTTTACAGGCCTGGCACATTCGGATTTGTATAACTTATCTAAAGAAAACATCGTTACCGGTACGGATGGTGGCAAATGGATTAAAATAAAAAGAAAAAAAACAGACAATCTCTGTAGTATACCAATTCTCTCAGTTTCTCAAAAAATTCTTGATAAATATAAAAATGATCCATTTTGCCTACTTAATAACAAATTGCTGCCCGTTATTACAAATCAAAAAACTAATTCTTATTTAAAAGAAATCGCCACCATTTGCGGCATCGAAAAGAACTTCTCCAGTCACCTTGCCCGCCACACCTTTGCCACCACTGTTACCCTCAATAACAACGTTCCCATCGAATCAGTTTCTAAAATGCTTGGTCACTCTTCAATTAATATGACTAAAATTTATGCACGACTGCTGGATAAAAAAGTGGGAAAGGATATGGAGCATTTGAATGGGAGGTATTCGATTAGCATTTAAAAATGAAAGGGACTTTTGGTCCCTTTTTTTTTCTTTTTGTATAGATCAAAACAATAATCGCCAAAATACTATTTGCGAAAATCGCAACCGCAACACTGTTTAAATAAAATATTTGCGAATTACCGTAGCTCATGCTTGTTAACACTCTTTGATTTGTAATTAACCCAATTACAGGCAATTTGACCGCGATTACCCGTTTCCTTTCGCCTTCTTTATACAGTAATTTTGATCTAAACATTAAACTAAAACGCCATGAAAAAGTTAAGTATTTTTTTGCTCGTCATAATTTCTTTAATCGCTGTTGATAATTTAAAAGCACAATTAAATCTGGAAGATAGTTATGACCCTAATTATTCATTCAGCTATACACGCCTTACTCATGAAAATATTAAAACAGAAAATATTCTTCAGGTTAGCACATTTGCCCTAACTGGTGATGGTTTTCATTCATTTAATGGATCTCTTGAATTTGGTAAAGGATATTTTAGTTTTTCACCTCCCCTTCTATTAGGGGCACCATTAATGATAATAATGCTATTTGCCGAAGATGGTATTACATTCTCCGGTATACTAGTAGCTTCTACCCTGGACTCCTATTCGTTTCGTCATAAAATAACAAAACATATAGCAATTTCTGGTAATATTAAACCTATTCATTTAACATCATTTCGCCACACCAATGGGGAATTTAAATATTTAAAATCATCTGGGAGCTTAAGTTTTTCGCTAGATTATTTTTGGAGATCAAAAAAATTGAATTATGAATATAAGCACAATACTAATGGATTATCAATTTTTGCTGGCTATAAAGTTTTATATAATCACTGGGATGATGGATATAATCTTGGAGTTTCGTTTCATTATTAATAAGTAAACAACAAATCAAAGATTATTCTATCAAAGGATTAAGTTTATTTCTCCACCTCCCCCTCCGCCATCCCTAAAGTTTCCTGCACCATCATCCTTTTTAAAATTCCATTCCATGCGACTTAATTAGCATCGGTATGTATCTGCAAAGATGGAAAACCGAAATGCCCTCCACAACAGAAGATAAATGGATATTTCTATGCGTCCCGTTCGGGTTTATCAATTCTATTTCATCGAATATCATTTATTTCTTTCCCTCCAGGACGCCAAGAACTATCCCTGTTGATGGCTGTCATTCATCGGCTTTCCTTTTTCCGGCAGAACATACTCGATAAACTAATTAAGATGCAATATGGAAAATTTTAAAAAACATACAGTTATGTGCAGAAAACAGAAAATTAGCGGATTAAAAGGTCTTGAACTCCTCTCCAAATCTTTTATCTGCATATATGCGGTTTTTTCGCAACAGTCAAAAAATCAATTAATTATTAATCTATAAATTTTATCACAATGGAAACTTTAACAAAGAAAACCAACGGAAAAGCATCACAAAGTGATGTAATTGAAATTAAATCAAAAAACAGCGTAGCCATGATTAAAGGCACTCTGCCCGAAAACGTGAAAATTAACGGGGAGGAAAAACCCGAAGTGAAAAACCCTGTTTCTCCAGTGGTGGAAAATCCTCCGGTGGTTGCTCCGGTTATTGCTCCGACTCTGACTCTTGACCAAAAAATCGAGAAGGTTGAAACCCTCAAAACCCTGATCGAGAAAAGGGAAAAACTTGAGGCAAGCCGCAAAAAACTAACATCTTTTGTCGTGGGTGCTAATCAGTTTAGCGAAAATATCGTGCTGACCGACGAGAACGGAAACACCTTCAAGACTTCAAATTCTGAAGTATTTACAAAAGTGGTTGAAACCATAAACAACACTCTGGTATCAAAAATCAGCGAGATTGAAAAACAAATCGAATTTTAAACCCTCGGGTATCCTGATCCTCTTCGGGATACCCTTTTTTCTTTTATCATGAATGAAATCAAAACCATATCAAAAGAAAATCCGGAGCCCATGCCGGACAAATCCAATCCCATGGATGACAGCAAAGCAATTGAAATTTTAATTGCCAAAAATCCAAACCTCAAAACCTTTATTGAAAAATTTGACTTAGTACTCATTAATACCTCAAAATCATGAATACAAATGACATTTACGAACGAATAACCGCCACCATCATAGAAATGTTGGAGGAACACAAAGAGAGTAATTTCTCACAATCCTGGTACTCCCTGACCGGTGATACTTTTGCAAAAAATGTGGTGACTGACCATGTTTACAACGGCATCAACCAATTGCTTTTGAACTATATCAAACGCAAAAAGGAATACAAGTACAACCGATGGCTGACTTTCAAGCAACTTGAAAAATACAACGCCCGAATAAAAAAAGGCAGCAAAGCCGCTATGGTAGTGTATAAATCCGTTTTGTACCTTGATGAGAAAACAGGCAAAAACATCACCCGTTTTGTTGAAGACCTTTTGCAGCAAAAACAGAGCATTGAAAACCTTAACATCAAAAAAGTCGGTTATCTGAAAAACTACTCTGTTTTTAATGTTGATTGTGTTGAAGGACTGCCAGAAGAATACTACAAAATAAACGATCTCGAAAACCTTTCGGAAATCGAGCGCGACGAAAAAGCCGAAACAATTCTTTCGTTTATGGGAATTAACATTGAACACGCTGCCCGTGATGATGCTTTTTATAAACCCAGTGAAGATAAAATCTACATGCCATTGACAAAGCAGTTTGTTTCTGCTGATGCGTATTACTCAGTTTTGTTCCATGAGATTGGACATGCAGTTGGACACCCGAGCCGCCTAAACCGACCGCTTAACAACAAATTTGGTTCAAAAGAATACGCTTTTCATTATCCTAACTAAAATATTATCACAACATTTGGCGATAATATTTTAGTTCTCAGCGTTTAACACCACTAAAGGTTAGGATAATATTTCTTCAAAAAATTCAATTATTCCTTAAGACCAAGATATTCCAGTAGGTCTTTCTTCTTGCGGATATTTTTCCACTTTTTGCCGGTGGCTTTTATAACATCATCCTCAAGCGTTGCCAAGGCTTGATTCTTTTGCTCCGTAGAGACAAAAATATAGCGCATGGTCGTGTTTATGTCAGAATGCCCCATCAGTCTTTGGATGGCTACGATGTTGAGATGTTGCTCTAGCCAATGACTGGCTCGTGCATGGCGTAGCTGATGGCAGTGTAGATTATCAGGCACTTGGGGATTAATACTGTTTGCTTTCTGTGCATATATTTTTAGACGCTTGTTTACCGCCTCTTGAGTGAGTTTCTTTTTTCTTCCGTCATAATGAATGAAGAACAAAAGGTCACCGAGATTAGGATTTTTGCCATGGAACATCTCGATGTAGCCTTTTAGAACTTTAACTACATCTTTAAGTATTGGTGGTGATCTTCTTTTAGATCTCTTGCCTAAGACAGCGATATAGTTTCTATCATTAGGCTCATTTAAATATATGTCTGACATTTTTAACGATAACACCTCATCAATACGAGCTCCAATACTATAAATAAGATAGAATAACGTAAAATCACGCTTTCCGATTTTGTTTTTGAGGTCGATGACATTAAAAAGAGTCTTAATGGACTCTTGTGTTATTTCCACCTGTGCTGGTCTGATATATCGCATTTGCTTAACTTCTTTGGCTTCCATTTCTATTTGGACAAAGCGGATATCTTTTTTGCTCAAAAACTTAAGAAAATTCTTCAAGCAAGTCAGTCGTTGATTACAAGTGGAGTTAGAACAACCTCTTTCATTTTTTAACCACAACATCCATTCTTGGATATTAACTATCGAAAAGCTATCGCCTGAGAGATTTTCGCAATCGGTTGACTTGACATCATTCAAGAAGATGATATATAGGGTAATGGCTTCATGGTATGCCCTCAGAGTATGGGGACTAAAAGCCCTTATTTCGGAAAGATATATTTTCTCCCACTCACGCATTGCCTTTGCAATGACTAAAGATTCAGTCTGTTTCTTCATATTCAAAAAAGTTTGTAAGATCAGGTAATAGGTTGTGAAGATCTTGCCCGGTCAGTTCTTCTAATTGCTTAAAGAACAAAGGAACAAGTTGATAGTAATAACAGGTGCTTTCGATTTGTCGATGCCCCATTGAGTGGCTGAGAAAGAGCAACTTGTCAAACCACTCCGTACCGTCATAATCCCAACTATTGATGTTGGCCACAGCGTAAAGGCTACGGAGGTCATAAGCTCGTGCAGGTTCACTGGATATGATTTTCCAGATTTTTCTAAAATTATTTGACTGCCACGCAATTCCATAGTAGCCGCCATTTTTGTTGGGGAAAAATATTTTCCTGTCGGGCATAAGTCGTTCCATAGCATCATTATATTGCTTCAACAAGTTCCACATTGTTGGATGCAACGCCACTCTGTGTTGATCAATACCTTTAGAATGAGCTATATTGATTACGCCATTTTGAAGATCAACATCTTTGCATCTGAGCATACGAGCTTCGTTTGTACGCAAACCAGTACTGTAAAGCAATCGGAAGTATACGGGTATTTGCATTTTCCTAAGTTTAAATCTCATCTCGTTTTCCCACTCAATAAGTTTAATTGTGACAGTAGAATGAAAAAATGCACTTAATTCATCCTCATTGAACGCATGGGGTTTATATCTGGATTTCTCAGCAGGCAAGTTTTCCGGTATCAACACATTTGTCCACCCGTGTTTGTTAGTATATTTCAATAAATTACGCACTGGGAGTATCCGTGTATTCCGTGATTTGCATTTTTCATCGGGTCTTTTATCAAACCACCCACTGACAATATCATCTGTGAGCACCCTTATATCAAGGTCAATCGATGCACAGTGTTTATTAAAACGTATGAGAGTCTTATGTGTAAACCTTGACAGATGATTGGATGCTTTCAGGTAAAAGATGTATTTGTCCATCATCTCTGATATGAAAGTCTTAACTAAAGGAAGCTCCGTTTCTGAGACAACTTTCTTTGGCCTTGATATCTTGATTAGTGGCGGTTGGACTAAGGACGTGTATCCGCAGCTATTAGTGTATCTGAGAAATTGTCGGATACTGCCAGCTCGGCTGTTGTGTGATAGTTCAGTCTCTCTCTGGCGTTTTTTGCACCAATCATATACCAGTTCTTGCGATATATACTGAACATTTTTTTTATTCACGCAGAAACGAGTAAACGTTGTTAAATTCAAGAAACTCTTAGGATTTAATATCTTTCCTTTTGATTTATGGTAATCCAAATAGATTTTGGCCAGTTCTTCAATCGTTTTCATACCTCGAATACCTCCTTCCCAACTGGATACTTCTCAATACTTAACCCACATTCACGCAGATGCTTGATGTCAGTGTCAATATATGGATTTAAAGATTCTGGTGATAGATGACCAAGAATATCACTTATAACTCTGGGTTGAACGCCGTTTTCGAGAATTTTAGAAGCCAAGTAGCGCCGGAACAATCGGATGCCATTTTCTTTTTCACCGCACCTTATCCCTATTTTTTCAAAAAAACGTCTGACGATACCTCCTATAGTACTTGACTCTATTGGATTTTCCGGACAGTTGGCATTAGCGAAAATGTTCTTTATGTCCAAATTACTCGGGCGTTCATTTATGAGGTAGTCTACCAAAGGGTTGCCAACAACAGCCCTAAGCGGCAAAACCATATGTTGTTGTGTTTTGGATTGGGTAAGAATAATTAGGTCTTTTTTCCAATCAATATTTTCAATCTGCATTTGAGCTATGTCAGTTCCTCTTATTGCAGTATGCATAAGCATTGACACAATAGCTATATCTCGCAAAGACAAATCATTTCGCATACCATCTTGTAAATTCTCTTTAATGATACGAATCTCATCTTCTTTAAGGGTAGCAAAATTCTTTCTACCGTTTCTTAAAGGAGGAATGTCATTCATGATACGTGTACATTCGACATAGTAATCAGTTCCTATGGTCGATTTTAAAACGGTTTTGATTTTAGTCCTATAGGAGCAGCATCTTAGCTGCTTGTAACCATCATAGAAAAAGGAAAGCACCATGGATTCTGTGATGCCAAATAAATCATCTGCCCCATTTTGCTGCATATGAAATAAGAAAGTGGATGCTATATTCGATTCTACCCTTATTGATTTTTCACTTTTAGCATTTTTTGCAGCTTTCTGCTTGAAATGGTCAACGATGTTTTTGAATGTAGAATTCAAGTGATCATAACTGCTTCCTTGGTACAGAACCGGAGCGAATTTAAGCCTATTTGGAAAATGATCGAACTCATCAAATCCTTGAATAGTACGCACTGATGTGCGATAATAACAAAGCCTTTTAGTGTTTCCTTCAAGGCCTTCCTTGGAAATAAATCTCTTGTAGAAATCATTGTAAGACTTGTACTTACCTTCACGATCAAACAACCGTCTGAGCATGATATTTACACCGCCGATGGCCACCCTGCCATATCCCTTCACTTTCATGTATTCTAAAAGCTGTGGATGCGTTTTCTTTAATTTTTTGATATCCATAAATTATTACTGTTAGTGTTTAGTAATAATAGACAGATTTTATTAAAATATTATCACAACTATATCAAATATATATTCCTATTGATTAGACAGTTATGAAATAATGTCAGGATAATATTTTAGTTAGGATAATCTACATTATCCTAACTTCAGGATAATGTAGAAGAACTTATTGCCGAGATAACATCCGCCTTTATCCTTGCCTATCTTGGATATAACAGCCGAATAACTGACAATGTGGATTATATCGACAATTGGCTTTCTGTGATGAAAAACGATAAGAAATTCGTTATTCAAGCCGCCTCACAGGCACAACAGGCATCTGATTGGATTTTGCAGTTTGAGGTGATTGAAGAACCAGCTTTCTGATTCTTTCCGGCATTGCGGGAAGAAAAATACACGGCGCAGCAAAACTGCGTTTTGATGCCGGCCTGCGCCGGTATCGCGTACACCCGTACCCCGCGCCGACGCAGTCGAGTAGGTAAAGGGGAGTTTCACCCCTAAACCTCTCACAGAACCGTACTTGAACCTCTCGATTCATACGGCTCTTGGTACACAATCAAATGTTC